>Ga0194060_10000605_pt1 | contig 26128 bp, 17 predicted proteins | sample SepL225m_MetaG_FD_163427 | JGI IMG/M metagenome (GOLD analysis project Ga0194060, IMG submission 163427) | Anoxic zone freshwater microbial communities from boreal shield lake in IISD Experimental Lakes Area, Ontario, Canada - Sep2016-L222-5m | ecosystem: Environmental > Aquatic > Freshwater >... | reverse complement strand
ATGCCCAGGAGGAGAGCCGCCATGCTCTGGCGCGACAGCGCCGGCTGGCGCTCGACCGACGGCAGCAGGCGCCGCGCGATCGGCGCCACGACCCCCACCATCACGCCGATGAAGACGACGGTCATCACGACGGTGCGGACCGCCTCGGCCGGACGCTCCTGCGCGATTCCGGCGACCAGCGCCAGCAGACACCAGGCGGTCACGTCGTCGACCGCGGCACACGTGAGCGCGACCGTCCCCATGCGCGTGCGGCTGATCTCGCGGTCGGTGAGGATGCGGGCGAGCACGGGAAACGCGGTGATCGACATCGACACGCCGATGAAGAGCGCGAACACCGTGAACGACACCTCGCGGGTCGAGACCAGCGGGTAGATGAAGAGCGCCAGCACCGACCCGAGCAGGAACGGCGCGATGATGCTCGCGTGGGAGATCGCGATCGTCGAATGGCCGCTCTTCCGGATGACCCGGGTGTCGAGTTCGAGACCGACGATGAACATGTAGAGGATGACGCCGATCTGCGCGTGCAGGCCGACAAACGGCGCGATCGCCGGCGGGAGCAGGGCGGCGTAGACGCCAGGCGCCAGACGGCCGAGCAGCGACGGCCCCAGCATCAGGCCGCCGAGCACTTCCCCGACGACGGCCGGTTGGTACATGAACTCGAACAGTCGGCCCATCCCGCGAGCGCAGACGATCACGACCGACAAGGCCAGCAGGAGGTGGAACAGCCGGTCGGCGGTCGCGGGCGCTTCGGCCACGGTGGGGGCTGGCGCGCTGACCGCCGCCACCGACACGGGCGCCGTCACGTGCTCGCCGGCGGCGCGGATCCAGAAGAAGGCTCCGACTCCCAGGACCACCATCAGCGCCCAGGAGGCCAGGACCGTCCGGCGCCGCGGGGCCCACGCCTCGCTCGCGACGGGCGTGATGTGTCTCACGTCGACGCCTTGCGGAACGTCGAGTGGAACTGCGGCTGGATCGGCGAGGCGAGGGACATCGTGGCGATGGGTCCCTTTGCGAGCGCGAACGCGTCGAACATCACGAACGCCGTGGCGACGCGCTCGGCGTCGAACTGCCCGCACACGACCACGCCCCGGCTCCCCGGCGAGGTCGGATCGGGAATGAACATCGGTTCGCCGCCGAAATAGTGCAGTGGCGGCGCGACGGCCTCCTCGGTTCGTCCCGTTGACCAGTCGACCCGCACGAGGCGATCGAAGAACTTCCGTCCGGGCTTCCCGGAGTGGCTGATGCCGAGCATCCAGAAGTGATCGTACTGCTTGCCGACGAGGTCCGGATCGTGCGACGGGAAGTCGGGCGAACTGGCGTAGGCGAGGTCGCGGCGTTCGACGATCGTCGCCGAGGCGACGTCCACGACAAACCGCACGGGGTGGCCCTGGAACGAGTCGCTGAACAGGTCGGGCATGACCTGGTATTCGGGGTAGAGCGGCTGCGGGAACAGCACCACGTCGACCACGACGTGCGCGCCCTGCTCGAACGCGTTGACGAGGTGAAGGACGTGCCCCACGCCGACGTCGATCGAACACTCGAGGGCGCCAGTCTCTCGCGACGCGATCATCAGCCGGCTGTGGAGCTCGGGCCTCCACGACAGCCCGTCGATGAGCGTGGCCCCGTCCCGCATCAGGGCGTCCATCCGGAGCGTGAACGGGCTGATGTAGAACGCGATGTGCCGCTCGCTGATCGCGAAGTCGTGCGTCGAGCTCGGGTACGGGAGACCCCAGCGCCGGCGATACACCAGCTTGCCGTCCGAGCCGAAGCGGTAGACGTTCATGGTCGGGTGCTCGGCGGAGAACGACACGCCGAAGTTGAACAACTCGCCCGTGCCGCGGTCGATCTTGGCGTGCGCGCTGAACGGCGTCACCTCGTTCAACTGGCCGTCGAATGTGTAGAGCCCGATCGTGTCGAGCGTCACGGGGTCGATCTCGTACGGCAGCCCCTGCTCGCCGAAGGCCAGGAGCTTGCCGGCGAACGGATACACGCTGACGTTGACGGGCGACTCGAGGCCGATGCCGCGGCCGCCCATCCGGTCGCCGGTGAACGAGGTCCCGAATCCGCGGAACACCGGCTTCCCCTCGGCCTGCTCGCGGACGTACTTTGCGCTCCGCACGAAGCGGTTGGTGAACCGGACGGCGTCGGACCCGATCGACAGCGCCGACAGCATGCCATCGCCGTCCAGCCAGTGCCGGTAGTGGAAGTCGCCGCTCACATGCCGCCCGGCGCCGTTCAGCAGACACGTGCCTCGGACGTAGGGCGGAATGACGCCCGCGACGCGCACGGGCGCGGCGGTCTGCTCGACAGGGTTGAGCGTCAGGATGTTCTCGAGAAGCGGCGCGTGGTTGGCGCCGCCGGTACCCGCGCTCATGCCGCACCTCCATTCGAGTCCGCGCCCGCCGCCTGGAGCGCCGGGCGGCGCCGCGGTGTCTTGAACCTGAACGCCGCTTCAGGGTTCCACCCGGCCGGCCACTCGTAGCGCTCCGTGCGGTGCGCATGCGCCGCGTATTCGGCGCGCATGCCGTCCGGATCGAAGGCGAGGCGCTCGACATCGAGGGCCTCCAGGAACGACTTGTTCCAGACCAGCGCCGGCTCGTCGAGCACCATGGCGTAGATGTGCGCGGCGGTGTACTTGGCCAGGGTCACCGTGTTGGCGTGCTGCTCGTCGAGCACGGCCCGCGCCTCGTCGAGCGACACGCCGACCTTGTAGAACGTCGCCTCGGCCACCGCGAGACCGTGGATGTCGTAGAACTCGAAGAAGATCGGCGACGTGTGCGGCTCCCGGTTGACGAGCTTCCAGTCGTAGTACGCCTTCAGGAACATCTGCAGCACCAGGTTCACGCGCCCGAGCTTCCCGAAGGTCCGCAGGAAGGCGATGAGGAACCGCCGGTCGGTGAACAGGTCGTTGATGAAGGGGAAGACATAGAACGCGAAGTAGATGGTCAGTTCCCAGACGTACTTCAGCGAATACGCCTCCTGGTCGCCGAGGCACTCGTAGCTCACGGCGTAGCTCGGCACATAGGCCTGGTACACGGCCTGTTCGAGTTGCTCGTAGAGCGGCACCTTGGCGTCGATGTCCGCCTGGTCCTCCGAGAGGATGCAGTCGGTGAGCAGCGTGGCGTAGACCGCGATCACGTCGCTGCCGGGACTGTAGAGCGGGTCGCTCCAGCGCCCGGCTTCACCGACCATGCCCCAGTGGTTGCGGTCGATCGTCTGCACCGCGTCGAACGAGTGGCTGCGGTAGCCCGCCCAGTGCAGGATCTTGCGATCCCTGAGCTGGCGCCCGAACAGCGGGAAGTGCTCGCAGACCCAGTCCACGAGTCGCTTCGGGTCGTTCACGTCCTCGTTCTTGATGAGCTTGTTGTCGTAGACCAGGCCCAGGCTCGTGATCCCCTGAAGCGGAATCACCCAGAACCACAGGCCTTCCTCGCAGAAGTGGTTCGTCGCGAGCCAGAACGGCAGGTGGCCCGTGTGCGATCGCTGGGGGTTGAGGCGCACCTGCTTGTTGGTCGAATCGGTCAGGTATTCGAAGTTGAGCAGGCCGTCCACCCAGAGGAACGACGAGCCGTGGTTGATGTTGTTCTTCCTGCGCAGGTTCAGCTTCTTCTGCAGGACGTGCGCGCGGCCGGCGGCATCAACGACCCACCGGGCGGTCACCGTTCGCCGCTCGCCGTTGCGCGTGTAGCTGACCGTGTGCAGCCCCCCGTTCGCGCCGTCGTCGGACAGCGCGATGTCCAGGTCGAGGGCGTGGTTGTGGAACGTGTACTGCTCCGGGACCTCGACGTTGCGCCGCAGCAACTCGCGTTCGATCTCGTTGCGATTGAGCTGATAGGTCGGTACGTTCGAGATCTTGCGGATGTACGACTGGCTGTAGCTCTCCCACCGGGTATTGTCCATGCCCGCGGTCTTCCAGTAGAAGCGCAGGTTGTACTTGAGGAAGTGCTCGCGGAGCAGGTACTCCTCGAGTTCCAGCACCTTCGAGAAATAGTAGCCGCTCACCTGTACGGTCGCCTCGCCGACCTTCTGGCCCACCTGCGGCACTTGCAGGCGCTTGTCGATCTCCAGGATCCGGACCGAGCCCGAATTGAGCAGCAACTGGCGCGCCAGCGACAGGCCCGCCAGGCCCGCGCCGACAATCACCACGTCGTAGTCGTAGCCGTTCGTGTTCTGCTTCATAGCCGACATGATCAGGACGTCGCTCCTTCATGACAGAACGCCGGCAGGCGTTCATGATCGGTCCAGTCCGCCACCGTTCGCCACACCAGCAGCGAACTGTTGAGCATCTCGTAGTGCTGCATGAAGTGCTGCAGGAGCATCTTCTTCTCGAGTGCGGACTTGGAAATGCCAAACCGGCGCGCGGCCATGCCGCCGGTCATCGTATTCACCATCCAGATATACGCCGAGATTGGATCGATGCCGTTGACGCGCAGTGGCAGACGATCGGCCAGCGCCTTCACCGGACTCATCATGCGGGATGCCGCGCCAAATGTCATCATGTCGGCGAACTGGAGGCCCCAGTCGACCGGCGCGAGGTCCACCTTCGCGATTTGATTCGGGCGGTTCACCACGAACGCGGCACGCACGCGAATCTCGCCGTCTTTCAGCACCGTGAAGTCCACCGTCTGGATGGCCGCGGCGAAGTGCCCGGGCCCGTACGCGATCACGCCGGGACCATCTGGCGCGTAGGGCAGGAACGCGTACCCGAAGCCGTACCGGCCCAGCACGCCGGGCTCGGGATTGTCCACGTTCTTCACAAACGGCGGGCCGAGCACGAGATAGGTCGACTCCTTCAGCGGCACCTGCAGCTTCGGCGCCTCGGCGCCGAACGGCGCGAAGGAGAGATTGAAGTCGAAGATGTCCACCTTCAGCAGGATCCAGTCGTACACGTCGCCAATCTCGCGAAGATCGACGATGGCCGACCGCTGCTCCTTGGCGAACTTCCCGACCTGTCCCGACTCGTGCAGCTTGTAGTACAGCTGCTGATACCCGAAGCCGATCCGGCGCTCGGCGTCGTCGGGCAGCCAGCTGAGCATCTTCTGAATCGACGTCTGCGGCGCGCGGTCGCCGCCCGTGGCCGCTTCGGGCTGGCGCAGATGGCTCACCCGCATGAAGTAGCGCAGGATGAATTCCTTCATCTGGTCGCGGATGACGACGCCGGTCGCCGCCTTCTGGCGGTCGTAGAACATCTCCTGCACGATGCCCATGACGGGCAGCCCGGCATTGTTGATGACCGCGGTGTCGAAGAAGCCGAAACTGCGATCGCCGCTGTTGAACTCCCGGACCACGTCGAACCGTTCGACGTAATCCCCCCTGCGATCCTTGTCTTCCCACCAGCGGGCGAGTTCGACGCCATCGGCCATCGTGCGATCGGCGTGCTGGAGAATGGCGCGGTCCTTCTCGGTCATCGGTCCCCCGTTCCTGACAAAATGCTGCGTCTCTGGCGGTGGCGTCGGACCGGCGGCCAGAGGGGCCGCGGAGCGGTTGGCGTCGGAGTACGACGCGCGGAATCGGCCCGTGGGGTCGGCGAGGCGCAGGGCGTACAGCGTCGTCGTCGGTCCCGCACGGCCAACTTCGGCCTCGAACGTGAGGACGCCGCCGGCCCCCGCCAGCGCGCCCGTGCCACGGCTCGCCGCGCCGTACCCCACGACGCGATTGATGGTCCGACCGTCGCGGACTTCAGGGGCCGCGGTCCCTTCGAGTCCGTCGGCGGTGATCGTGCCGACCTGTCGTCCCGCCGCATCGGTAAACGTCAACACCCGCGACGCGCTCTTGAGCGGGACGGAGCACCGGGGGCCGGCCGGATCGAACGGCAGCGCCCCGGTGGCGTTCCCCACGTGCTCGCCGGGGCGGCAGAAGCTTCGAAGGCGGCTCGCATTGGCCAGGTCGTTCCCCACGCGGGCGACGCGGACCCGCTCACCGCCCCTGTCGTCGGATTCACCGACGAGCGTCAGCACCGTCGCGGGTATCTCGGCCCCCGTCTGATCGAACAGCGGTCCAAGCGAATCCTCGACTCCAACCGGACCGCCGGCCTCGAAGCGTCCGATGACGTGCAGCGTGACCGTCGACGGAGCCATGATTTCGCCACTGAGCATCAGGGTGCCGCGAACGCCCTTGAGGCTTCCGGTCCCTTCGACAATGACGGCAGTGCCGGCAAACTGCAGGCGCGTCCGGCCGTCCGTCGTGGAGGGATAGGTGCGACCGGCGCCGAAGAAGCGGAGGGCTCCGTGCCCGCGTTCGTCGAAGGCGATCGCGCCGTCGTGCATGACGAACCGCTGCGACACGCCCTCGCGGAACTGGGTGTCCGGGGGCGTGGCTCCCGGCGTGGCCTCGAACGAGTCCGGCGCCAGCCGCCATCGCATCGTGAGGGTGCCGAGCGGCTCTCCCACGCGGTTGGCGCTGGACACGCCGCGCTCGAGCGTCGGCACGTGCGCGTTGGCATCGAAACGGTGCAGGGTCTCCCGAACCTCGAATCCCGACAGCCCGACCGGCAGGATGGACGTCATCGCCGCGACCGCGGTCGCGGCCATTCTGGGAAGTCCAGTGGCCAGGAGTGCGTCGCCGGCCCGGTTGCTGGCGAAGAAGAGCGGCGTCGACGCGCCGGCTTCGGGCCTCGAACACAGGGAGAGGTAGCCGGGTTGCGTCACCACAGGCGCGGCAGGCGCAGGGGGCGCCTCCTGCGTCCCGCGACGCTTCTTCTTGCCGCTCGCGGCTTCACCAGTCTTCATGTTGGGAGTCTCCACATGCTTCACATCCTCGCGGCGACCACCAGGAGCCACCCACCGAGGATCAGCAGCGCGACAGCGGCCAGCCGCTCGACGCCGGGTCCGAGTGCGGGCGCGAACTGCCGCGCCACCGACGCGAGCGCGGTCAGCGCGACGAGGGTGGCGATGAGCAGAATCGTCCGGTTTCGCGTCTGGCGCGCGTCGTCACCGTCGGGCACGTGCAGCTTCACCCGCAGGCGGCCCTCGGCGGCCAGCGTCAGCACATTGTCCAGCTTCTGCGGCAGGTGCACCATGTCCTGCAGTAATCGATCGAGCGTCGCGCCGATCTCGCGCGGATCGAGCACGTGCTGTGCCTGGGCGAGGCCCATGCGGAGGCGCTCGTCCCGGAGGGCGCTCAACAGCGTGTCCTCGTAGGGCGCCAGCCGCGCGGCCATTCCCGTCGTGACCAGAAGGCCGCGGTACAGGTGCAGGTGATGCGCAGTGAGCGGCCAGCCCGCCTCGCGAGCCATGCGCCACTGGACGAGCACGTGCTCGGCGAGGCGATCCTCCCCGCTCCATTCCCCGTCCCGGAACGGCACGGCCTGGCGCAGACGGCGGAGCAGTTCCTCTTCGGCGTGGGCCGACACGTCGTGAGGGGCCGCGTCCACCAGCCAGGCCGCTGCGGCGTCGGCATCGTCGGCCGCGACCGCGTTGGCGTACTGGAGGAAACGTGAGCGTTCCGCCGCTGTGTGGACTTCGAACGCACCGCCGAGCAGGACGAGGCGGTCGCCGACGGCGACGATGTCGCGCGGCCCGAAGTCGAATGGCACAACCCGTCCGAGAAACGCCTGCCGGAGCCACGCGGCCACGAGCCGCTGCGCATACGGCTGCCGTGGGGTGGGCGTCGTGTCGGGGTCCAGTTCGTCTGACAGAATCTCGTCGAGCGTCGGCCCCGCGGGTTTCTCGATCGTCAGGAGGCCGCGCGCGCAGTGGTCGCGATAGCAGACGGGGGCGCTGAAGCCCTCGTGCGCCGACGCATCCGCGGCGAGCGTGGCGAATGCGGAGACCTGGTGCGTCTGGTCCAGGCGCCGTTCCAGGGTGGAGACGAAATCCTCGATGGCAGAAGCCAGTGCATCCGGCGGGACGTCGAGCCACGGACCCATCAGCGGCAGCAGGGGCACGTCGCCCGCGAGCCATTCCGCCGCGTCAGGACGGACGATCGTGACGAGGACCGGCACGCCGGGCGCGAGCCAGGCCCGATGGCGCTCGGTCCACAGGGTGACGTCACAGGCCGCGCGATCGAACTCGAAGAACCGGCGTTCGAGCGGCGCTCCGAGTTGCTGCGCGACGCACGCGTTCACCTGAGCCGGGGTCATGACGTCGCCGCGGTCCGGAATCGTCGACAGGCTGAGTGCGTCGCGGCGCCGCAGGAGATCGACGCGCGACGAGAGGTACCGCCCGAAACCCGCGAACCCGGGGCCGAGGTCGACCAGCGCCGCGCACAGCCCGGTGATGGAGTGCTCGTCCGTTCCGAGCCGCCCTTCGGGAGGCGGCGAGCGCCGGCCCGCGAGAGGCCGGCCGGCCTCCGCAAGCCGCGCCTCGACCACTCGCCGGCGAGCCCTAAGTCCGGACGAAGCGAGGTGTGCCGGTGCCGACGCCATCGTTGCCCCGGGCGCTATCGCGCCGGCCGGTAGTGGAACAGCTGCTCGAGGGAGTGGCTCTCCGACAACTCACGGTAGGTCCGGCTCAGCGCGCGCTCGCACGGCGTCGTGATGACCGTGCGCCACCGCGCCGTCAGCGCCTCATCGCCTCCGCGCGGCTCGTAGTGTATGAACGGCCGGATCCACGCGTCTTCCCGCGTCGTGTCGTACCGCATGAGGAGCGCCGAGGTCACGCCGTTCACGAACGCGTCGTCCTCCTCGGCGAGGTCGCCATGGTGACGGAGGAACGTCTCCATGACGAGTGGCTGACGCATGTTGACGACCGTCAGCGCCCATGCCAGGCCGGACAGGATGTTGCGCCGTGCCAGGTCGTGCGGCGCCTCCTGGTCCAGGCGGCGGATGGAGCGCCACGGCGCGTTGACAGACGGGAGCATGTTCATGGGCTCGAAATACATCGCGCGCCCGGCGCCGTGCCAGAAGTAGCCCTGCAGTTCCGGATCGACGCTCGGGATGTGCGTATCGATCAGCAGCATCAGGTTCGGGTACAGCGTGCGCGCAGCCAGGCCCAACGACTCGAGCGCGGCGCCCGCATACGCTGGACGAGACGAATGGCGACACAGCGACACGAATTCCGCGATCGCAGCCATCACGTCTTCGGCGGGGCTCGACGGCTCAAGACGCTTGAGCACATGCTTGGCGAACGACATGCCGATCCCGGCGTGCAGCATGGTCATGGACCAGGGCGGCAGCGCCGCCACGGCGGGGTCGGTCAGCAGCCCGGCGACCGGTGCGCCATCGCTGCGGGCCAGCGCCTGATCCCCCACGTAATTGCCGAGTCCTTCGACAGCCCACAGGCGGGGGAACATCTCCAGCTCCGCCGCCTTGGCCACGAGCGCGAGCAGCGTCTCCGTATTGCCGTCGTCCAGGCCGAGTTGATGGTGCACCTGTGTGACAAGCATGATGACGTGCAGCTTGTTGGTGAACTCCTGGGCGACGGCGGGCGAGTCCTTCCGCGCGACGAGGAACGAGTCGAGCCAGCCGACCGGAGGCATGCCGTACTTGACGACAGCCTGGAACACCGGCCCCGACTGCATTTCCGCCGCCATGCGCATCAGCGCGCTCGAGTCGATGTCCGGCGGGCGGAGCATCATGATGTCCACCAGCGTGCGCTGCACGCCGTTGCCGACCTGGTACGTCTGCTTGAGCCACCCGTCAAGCTGTTGCGCCGTCACGTCGGACACCGCGTCGAACGCCTTGGCCGTGCCCGCCAGCCGATCGGGCGACATGAGGTTGGCCATCTGCTGGACGCCAAACATCGACATCGCCCAGGGGAGCGTCAGAGCGGACTTGGTCAGATCGCGCATTTCCATTTGGGGCTTCCGGGTTCCAGGCTCGGGGTTCACAACCTAGCTGGCTGCCGGCGTGACAGCCTGCCTCACCGCATTGACCGACTGCTGAAACATCGTCACGCCGGTTTCCGCCCACTTCCGCGGATCCACCTCGATCACCGGGCGCGGGTCGAGAGACTCGGCGATCCGACGCGCGTCGAACGACTGCCAGGTCGCGGCGTCGAAGACGACGTCCACGAGGTTGCGCGTCCACTGGTCCCCGGCCTGGAACCGCGCCGCCGTGTCCCCGCTGAGGTGGCTCTGCACGGCGCGCGACACTTCCTCGAACTCGGCGACGGTCGCGGCCTCCGGCTCCGACGCCGACGGCGAGAGCGCCTTCGAAATCTGCTGCACGCCGAACAGGGAAACGGCCCACGAGAATCCAAGCATCGACTTCGCGATTTCGCGCATCACTCCACAGCCTTTCTGCCGGCGCTCAGGCGGCGACGGCAAGTCGTCGAACGGAATCGCCGAGCGCCACCAGTGCGCCGACGACAAGCACGGCTTCCGCCGTGAAGAGATTGATGCCGACCTGAACCGGCGCGCCGGTCAACTCGAACAGGGCGGTGAAGGCGACGACCACGCCCGCGACGCGCAGCGTGCGCCGGCGCAGCCGATCGTCCCGGCGTCCGGTGGTGGTGATGTCCACCCGCGCGAGCGTCTCGCCGTCCATGAGCCGTCGCAGCACCGACGCGGCACGCGTGACGCCGTCTTCGGCCAGGCGGGCGCTCGACGTGGCCAGGCTCGCGAACGTGTCGTACTGGAGCGTCGCGCGCCGCGCTTCCCATGCGACCCAGCGCTGACAGACCTCCTCCAGGTACCACCCGACGTTGAAGCCTGGCGCGAACCGCGTGATCAACCCGTCGGCGGCGATCGCGGACCGGATGTACTTGATCACGTCCCGCTCCGGCCAGATGCCGGTCTTGCGCGACAGCGTCAGCATGTCGAGCATGACGAGGGTGAAGTTCTTCTTGAAGACGGTCTGCGTGCCTTCGCCCTCGTACCACTCCTGTGACAACTCGGTCAGCACGGTCCGGAATCGCGCCGGATCGGCATCGGGCTCCGACGCGGTGAGCTTGAAGAACTCGTCGGCCATTCCGGAGACGTCGGCGCGGGTGTACGCCAACGTCATCGCGACCAGGTGCCGGCGCGAATAGCGGCTCAGCACGCCGGTGATGCCGAAGTCCACGTAGCCGACCACGTCACCAGGCAGGACGAGCAGGTTGGCGGGATGCAGATCGGCGTGGAACACGCCGTACTGGAACGCGTCCCCGAGGAAGTTGTCGATGATGTGGCGCGCGAACCGGTTGGCGTCGAAGCCGCCAGCGCGCAGCTTGTGCGGCGTCCAGTCGTCGCCCGCCGCGACCGCCCGCATGTAATCGAGCACGGTCATGCCGGTCAGGAACTCGATGACCAGAATCCGGCGGGTCGTGAGGTCCCAGAACACCTCGGGCACGCGCTCGAACGCGTTCGACTCGGCGTTTCGCCGGAGCCGGTCTGCGTATCGCGCTTCGCGCCGATAATCGAGTTCCTCGCGCGTCCACGCGACGAATTCCCCCATGGGCTCGAGCATCCAGTAGAAGGTCTTCAGCTGAGCACGGCGGATCAGCCGCATCGCGAAGGCCATCAAACGGATGTCCCCCGTGAAGTCGGTGTCCGCGCTGGGGCGCTGCACCTTGACGGCCACCTTGCGTCCGCCGAGCCTGGCCGTATGGACCTGGCCGATCGACGCCGTGGCCAGAGGGACGGGGTCGAAGTCGTCGAACAGTTCGGCGGTCGAGCGGCCCAAGTCCTCTCGAATCGTGCGCTCGACGTCCTCCACCGGGAACGGCTGGATGCGATCGAGCAGGTTGAACAGTTCGTCGCAGTACTCGAGCGAGACGATGTCGGGCTGCAGCGCGAGCATCTGCCCGAACTTGATGAAGCTGCCCCCGAGATCCTCGAAAAGCCGCCGGAAGCGCTCGGGGGGCGTCAGACGCGCGAGCGCGAATCGCCCAGGCAGCCACGGCCACAGTCGCGCGTAGCGCACCACGAGAAACGCCAGGCCGTGGTGAACCAGCACGCGCAGGATGTGCAGCAACCGGAGGACCTGCGCGCGGAGCGTCATGGCTGCGAGGACCTGTTCGTGGTGGCGCTCGCCGGCGCGTGGTCGAAAATCGACCCATAGAAGATCGACTTGCGCCGCAAGAGCATTTCGTCGATGGCCGCCTGCATCCGCTGGCGCACCTCGAGCGAGATGCGATGCACGATCTTCGGGTCGTCGGCTGCCTCTGGGCCGTACTCCTGCTCGACGTGCATCGGTGGCAGGAACTGCGTGTGCCACTTCGACGGCAGTGGAAACGGCGCGGGCGTGATCGGCAGAAACGGCCATTCGGTGTAGCGCTTGAACCAGAGCCAGTCCACGCGCTTCAGGATCGGGTAGATCTCGGCGCTACCGACCGTCACAAACGGCAGGAGCGGCGCCCGATTGCGCAGCGCCATCCGCACGAACTCGTCGCGCCCGAACTTGCCGAGCGTGTAGGCGCGCTTGTACATCGTGAACGCGCCGCGGATTCCCTCGGGAAACACCCCGAGCAGTTCGTCGCGCTGCAGCACCCAGTCGCCGTTTTCCTGGCACGCCATGATGCCGCCCAGTTTCGCCATGAAGTCGGCGAGGAACGGGAACTTCGTCAGGCTGGGGTGAATCAGAAACCGGGGAATGCGGTCCGCCCGCGTCACCATCGCGAAGAGGGCCATCACGCCGTCAAACGGCATGAAGCCGCGGTGCATGCCGACGAGCACGCCGCGTCCACGGGGCGGGAGGTGCTCGATGCCCTCCACCTCCACGCGCCAGTAGACGTCGTGGAGGAAGCGGAACATGTGACCGCAGTAGCGCTTGATGTACCCGGCATCCATCCCGAATTCGTCGTAGGTGCCGGGTGTGCTGCCGGACTTGCCGACGAGGTCGAAGATGGCCTGCTCGCTCGTTCGCGAGGGCTCGAACCCGAGCTCGCGCTTCAGCTTGTCGCCCGATACGGTCCAGCAGAACTGGATGTACTTCAGCTGATCGGGCGGCGCCGAGAGGCTGGCGCTCGACGCCACCGCCCGGACCGCGTTCTGCGCCAGACGCCCGAGCGGCAGCCGCGGAACGCCGGCGACGCGCAGCGCCGCCTTGAGCGGAATCCCCGCTGCCGGCGCAACGTTGAACACGCCCGAGGCGCGGCCCTCGACCACCGCCGTCACGGCGCCCGCGAGATCGAGCGGGCTCAGCAACTGCAGTGTCGGGTCGTGACCGGGATACGTGATCGCCAGCCGCCCGGTGAACAGCTTGCTGAAGTAATCCGAGCCATCGAGGGCCGCGGCGGGACGGAGCACCGCTCGCACCGTCGGCGCTGCCCCGGAGCGCTCGCCGATCTGTTCGCTGAGGCGCTCAACCTCACGCCAGCCGTCTGCGATCTCGCTGCGACCTTCGGGGACGAACGCCGTCTCGGCGAGCAGGCCCGTACTCTGATGATTCGGGGAGTACACGGCCGCGCTCGAGATGATCACCGCGTGCTTGAGCGGCAGCGACGCCAGCCGGGAGCACACCTCCCGCGCGGCGGCTACATCAGGCCCGGTGGTCGCGCTCCCGGCGGGAAGCGCGGAATAGACGAGCGTGTCGTACCGGCTGAACGCCGCGGCCTCGATGCGCTGGGGATCGTGCGGGGCGCGCTCGCACAATTCCACGTGCGGCGAGCGGCCCAGCGCGTCAACCAGGGATTCGGCGATGCGGTCGCGACCGGCGACGATGGCAACTCGGGCCCGCACCGTTGCCGGCTATTTCTTGACCGCGGCCAGATACTCCTGCACCACGTCGATGGTGTCCTGGACCGTCTGGATGGTCTGAATCCGCTCCTCGGGCACCTTGATCTTGAACGCGTACTCGATGTCGACCATCACTTCGAGGGCCGACAGGGAGTCGAGTCCGAGCGCTTCACGGTAGCTCGACGAGTCGCTGATTTCCCCGGGCGCAACGCCGGTAATACGGCTTACGCTTTCGCGAATGGTGTTACGGATCTCATTGACGTCAGGCATCATTTGTTCACAGATTGCTGAGGTAACGACGGGTAGTTTGCCACAACTGGCGTAAGAATACTATACCGGCCCTATCTCTCCGGATAGGGTCAGCCGGTTATCCGGCGGGCCACTTCCACGGCCGACACGATGACCGGTGTGATGCCCCCGCCCGGGCGGGTCCAGTGGCCGCACATGTAGAGGTTGCGGACCGGGCCCTCGATCGCCGGCCGCTGGTCGCCCAACTGGTCCGGCGACATCTCCCACCCCAGCATAGCGCCGTGCAGGTTCTTCGTGAAGCGCCAGGATGTGAGCGCCGAGGCGCTCTGCCTCATCACGATGTGCTCCGACACACCTGGAATCGCGGCCTCCAGCCGGTTCACCAGATCCTCTTCGACCAGGGTCTTGTGCGAGGCCCAGTTGACGACGCGGTCGTAGCCGATCTGCATGATCCGCTGCAGAATGATGACCTGCCCGCCGGGCGGCGCCATCTTCGGCTCGTAGACGGTCGGAATGAAGATCTTGAACGCGTCGTAGACGACATCGTCCGCATTCCACGAGCGCCAGTGATACCCGGCCGCAGGCTCGAGTTCGGCCGCCGAGATGTCCCGCAGCCCGAGATGAACCAGAAAGCACGGGCTCGACGGCCGAAGCGCGTGAACCGCGCGGATCGCCGCCTCGCCGACCACGGCCGGACCGAGCAGCTTCTCCAGTGTCAGCGTGAGGTCGGCGTTCGATACGACATGCCGGGCGTTGACACGGACGGTGTGGCGCGCGGCGCCGAGACCGACCGCCACCTCGACGCCGACCGCCGTGCCGTCCTCGACGACGATGCGCTCGACCATGGCGCGCATGAGGATGTCGCCGCCCGCGTCCTGCACGATGCGCGCGAGGTCGTCCGCGAACACCTGCGAGCCCCCCGCGGGGTAGTAGTTGCCGAGAAAGTACGACAGGCGGAGCATCGAGTCGAACACGAACGACGTGCGCGACGGCGGCGAGCCCCAGTGCGCGCAGTCGGCGGCGAGCAGGAGCCGCAGCTTGGGATCCCTGAACTCCTGCTCCAGAACTTCGAGCACCGTCAGGTGCCGAAGCGGCTCGAGGCGTTCGTGCGCCCGCCCGCGGAAGTAATAGAGGAGCCCGTAGAGATATCCCTCGCGGACCTTCGCGAAGTAGCGATCGAGCGCCTCCGATTCGTGAGGAAACGTGGCTTTCAGCTCGTCGACGTACTCGTCGAAGTCCGCGGAGACCAGAAAGCTGCTGCCGTCCGGGAAGTGAAAGTGGTCGACCGGGTCCATCTTCAGCCAGCGCGTCCGGGACCCGAGCTTGCCGAGGACGGCACCGGTGATCGTCATCGGGTTGCCGAGCAGCGGGTAGAAGTGCGTCGCCGCGTCGAAGGTGTACTGCCCGCGTCGAAACGTGCTGCAATAGCCGCCCACCATGTAGTGCTGCTCGACCAGCAACACCGAGAGGCCGGCCTGCGTGAGCTGGGCCGCGCAGATGAGCCCGCCGATGCCGGCGCCGATGATGACGACGTCGTACGACGGCCGCGGATCGCCCGCGAGCGCCCGGAACGCTCTCATGGGGCCGGCTGGGGACGGTTCCGTCCGTAGGTTTCGTGGGCGCTGACGAACTCGCCGGAGCTGATCGCGCCGGCCATCGACAACTCGCCTGCCAGGACCGCGGACGCGACGATCTCGGCAAACTTCGGTGCGTGTGTCGCGCCGGCGCACCCGACCATCTGCAGGCACTCGAGGCTCGTGCCGAGCATCGTGCCCCCGCCGACGGTCGCCACCGTGAGCGACGGCAGCGTGACGCTGGCGTAGAGATCGTCCTCGGGCGTGAGCTCGAAGTCGGTGACGCCGACGGCGGCGTTGGCGACGTTCGCCACGTCCTGCCCGCACGCGATGAAGATCGCCGTCAGCCCGTTGGCGTAGTGTCCGTTGTAGCCGATCGCGTTGGCCTGCAGGTGACCGATCACGGTGTCGTGCCAGAGCTCGACCATCTGGCGCGGGGTGATGCGCATATAGGCCTGCAGTACGGCCGCCGGAATGCGCGCGCCCGCGACGACGGTCTTGCCTTTGCCTCCGCCGAGCAAGAAGCCGCTTGCGCGCTTCTCGCTGCTCATCCCGCTGAAGACCTTGAAGCGTGGCGCGAGGCCGTTGTTCACCAGCCACGCGCAGGCGCGCTCGGTGGCCTTGACGATCATGTTCATGCCCTGCGCGTCGGCGGTCGTGTAATAGAAGCTCACGATCACCGAACGGCCAGACACGCGCGGCTCGACGCGCCGAAGGCGGCCGTGCTTCGTCGTCGACTCGGCCTGCGCGCACAGCGCCTCGATGTGGTCAGGCAGCACTGCGGCAAACTGCGCCGCCTCGTCCACCGAGTCGAACGAGAACATCGGGCAGACGACGTTGCCGTCCACGATGGTCCGGGCGGTCGCGCCGCCGGCGCGCGTCAGCATGACCATGCCGCGCTCGTACGACCGGACGAGCGCGCCCTCGGTGGTCGCGAACGGGACGTAGAACGTGCCGCTGGCGTGGAGGCCGTTGACGCGCAGCGGCCCGGCGATGCCGAGCGGCATCTGCACGGCGCCGATCGGGTTCTCGATGTTGCCGCGCATCTGGTCGGTCGGAAGGGCGGAGGCGCCAACGAGCGGGAACTCGACGCCCACCTTCTTCTGCAGCCACTCGCGCCGCTCACGCACCTGATCCGCCGTGTACCCCTGCTCCGCGAACCGGGGCACGAGCTCGATGCCGCCTCTTGGGGCCGGGTCGTTGTCGGCCATCAGTCGATGCCCAGCACGACCGCGCAGCAGTTGCCTTCCGGCGCGATCGCGGTGACCAGCGCTCGCGTTGCGCGCAGGGGCCGCGTCTCGGCGGACACGGCCAGGGTGAGTGACGGATCCACGCGCGTGAGGCCCGCGATGCCGGGCAGATGGCCACCCCTCAGCGCCTCGATCGCCGTCAGCGTCTGAAGCGCCCCGGAGGCGCCCAGCGCCTCGCCGGTCATGGACTTGATCGCGGTCACCGGCACCGTGGCCCCCAGCGCGGCGTTGATGCCCGCGCCCTCGCGGGCGTCGAGCGCGAGGCTCCCGCTGGCCGACGAGACGACCGCGCCGATGTCGCTGCCGGCGACACCGGCGTCAGCCAGCGCGTGGGCGATCGACCACGCAAGCACGCTGCGACGCGGCGTCTGTTCGCGCGTGTCCGGATCGAACGCGTTGCCGAATCCCGACACGCGGGCCAGAATCTGCGCACCCCGCGCCCGCGCGGTTTCTTCCGCTTCAAGCACGAGGAACGCGGCGCCTTCTCCCATGGCCGAGCCGGCTCGCGCGACGTCGAACGGGGCCACCCTCCCGGGCGCTCCGCCGTCGGGCGGCGACAACCGGCCCGCGCGGTAGAACCCGTAGAACGACTCGTAGCAGATCTCCTCCACGCCGCCGGCGACCAGCGCGTCGGCACGGCCGTTTCGAATCAGCTGCGCGGCGTAGCCGATCGCGTGGAGCCCGGACGTGGCGCCCGTGGCAATCGTCGTGTTGACGCCGCGGAGCTTCTGCCAGATCGCGACCTGACCGGCCGCCGCGTTCAGCACCGTGTTCGAGAAGTCGAGCGGGCTCGCGTATTCCGGGCCGGCCTGCTGCGCCCGTCGGTCGAACTCGCCGATTGTCCGGACGCTGCAGAACATCGTGCCGAGAATGAGTCCCACCCCTTGCTCGGCGCGCTTGTCGGCGGTCCAGCCGCTGTCGGCCAGCGCCAGTTCGACGCCCACCAGCGCCAGTCGTCCGGTCCGGTCGAGCGGTCGCACGTTGCCCGTCTTGACGTAGTTCTGGGGCGCAAAGTCGCGAACCTCGGCCACGAGATGGTCGGGCACCAGGTCCGCGGGGAACAGGGTCGGCGGCGCAAAACCGGTTCGGCCTTCGCACAAGGCTTCGTAGATGGTACGGGGATGATCGCCCAGCGCGCAGATGGCGCCCATCCCGGTGACGACGACGTGCCGGCGAGGGGTGGTCATGCTCTGTGCTTTCGGAAGATCACCGACGCGTTGTTGCCGCCGAACGCGTAGGCGTTGTTCATCGCGAGCTCCACCGGGGCCGAGCGCGCCGCGTTGGGGACGTAGTCGAGGTCGCACTCCGGGTCCGGCGTCTCGTAGTGCATCGTCGGCGGGAGGCGGTCGTCCCTCACCGCGAGCGCACATGCCGCGGCCTCGATCGCCGAGGCCGCGCCCATGGTGTGGCCGAGCATCGACTTGATGGAGCTCATCGGCACCCGGTAGGCCGCGTCGCCGAAGGCCTGCTTGACCGCGCCGGTTTCGACGCGGTCGTTGATGGCCGTGCCCGTGCCGTGCGCGCTGATATAGCCGATCTCTTCGGGCCGCACGCCGGCGTCGGCCATCGCCATCTGCATGGCACGGGCGGCGCCGTCGCCCTGGGGCGCCGTCATGTGGTTCGCGTCGCATGTCAGCCCGTAGCCCACCAGCTCCGCGTAGATCTTCGCGCCGCGCGCAATGGCGCGGTCGCGCCGCTCGAGGACCAGCACGCCGGCGCCCTCACCGGGCACCATGCCCTTACGGTTCTTGTCGAACGGCTGGCAGCGCTCGGGCGCGATGGCGGCGAGCCGGGCGAAGCCCGTGTACGTGATGCGCGAGAACGCGTCAGAGCCGCCCGCGAGCATCACCTCGGCTTCGCCGTAGCGGATGTTGTCCGACGCGTGCGCCAGCGCGTAGTTTCCGGCCGAGCAGGCCGTGGGAATCACCAGGTTCGGTCCGGCAAACCCCAGTTCGGACGCGACGTGCGCCGCAATCACGTGACACGGATACTGCTCGATGAACTCGGGCCCGATCGCCTCGCGGGTGCCGGCCATGTCCTTGTCGTTGAAGTGCTCGATCATGGACGGCTCCCCCGACGTGGTGCCGAGCGAGACGCCGGAGGTCATCGGATTCAGCGCTGACGGGTCGAGTGACGCATCCTTGAGAGCGAGCCGTGCGGCGGCAATCGCCAACTGCGACGCGCGCGCCATGCCGTTGGGCGGGAGACGTTCGATCAACCCGCGTGGGTCGAAGTTCTTCACTTCGCCGCCGATGTGCACGGCGTAGCGGGAGGAATCGAAGGATTCGACGCGGCCGATGCCGCACTGGCCGGCGAGAATGGCGCGCCAGAACGCATCGACGCCAATACCGACCGATGTGACGACACCAATGCCCGTCACGACGACGCGTGGACGTGGTTCCATAGGCCAAACTAGTATAGAGCGTCAGCCCCCCCAATGGACGTCCCCCTGCGGACCAGCGCTCGATCACCGACGATTGGCCTCCTGGTCGGGCTCATCGTCACGCTCGTCGCCGTGGTTGCCGACGGGTGGTACATCACCAGGCAGATGGAGGGCCTGCGCGCCCTGCAGACCGACCTGGCCGACCGCAACCGGAAAGACTCATTACAGCTCCTGCGCATCCAGAACGACCTCAATACGGTCGCCCTGGCCATGCGCGACATGATCGACAGCACCGAGTACCCGCTGACGGCGTGGACGGCCCAGTGCGACCGGGTCCGGCTCGACCTCGCGGACGCGCTCAACCGCGAGGCGGCCGTGGCCGTGGCGCGCCGGACGCCCGAGCAGCGCCAGTATCTGGCGACGTCGGTCACGCAATTCTGGGACGCGGTCGATCGGATGTTCGCGGTCGCGCGCGAGGGGGACGAGGGCGAGGCGCGGCTGCAAATCCGCCTGTCGCTGCAGGCGCGGCAGGCGGCGCTCAGCACGACCGTGGCGCGGCTGCTCGTGGAAAACAACGAGAGCGAGGAGCAGACCGCCCGGCTGATGCAGGGCATCTACACGCAGGTGCAGCGCCAGGCGTATCTCTTCGTCGGGGCGACGCTCGTCGCCATCCTGCTGACGAGCGCCTACGTGATCCGTTCCAACCGACGGCTGTTCCGGGACATGGGCGCGCTGTCCGAGCGCCGTCACGAGCTGGCTCGGAAACTGATCGAGACCAGGGAGGCGACACTCCGCGAAATCTCGCGTGAACTGCACGACGAACTGGGCCAGACCCTGACCGCCATGGGGTTGATGCTCGGCCGCGCCGGCAAGCACGCCCCGGAAGGCTCGCCGCTGCGGGCGCAGCTGCGGGAGGTGAGCGAAATCGCCCAGGCGACGCTCGACAGCGTGCGTGGGCTGTCGCAGACCCTGCACCCGTCGATTCTCGAGGACGCGGGCCTCGACGACACCGTCGACTGGTATGTGCCCAACGCCGAACGGCAGCTGGGCGTCAGCATCTCCTACGTCCGGTCCGGGCCGACCGGGCCCCTGGACAGCGCGGTCGCAGTCCACGTCTACCGCGTGCTGCAGGAGGCCCTCCACAACATCGCGAAACACTCGGGTGCGGCCGAGGCGTGGGTCCACCTGCGCTCGTCTCACGGTATGCTTGAGCTCGACGTAGAAGACCACGGCTGCGGGCTTGGCGGGGCCACGGAGCGTCGCGGACTCGGCATCGTGACGATGTGCGAGCGGGCCGAGCTCGTGGGCGGCACGATCGCATTTCTCGAACCACAGGGAGGTGGCACACTGGTGAGACTCCAGGTGCCGAAACCCGGATGATCACAGTCTTGCTGGCCGACGACCACACGCTGGTCCGCCGCGGATTCCGGCGGATGCTCGAAGACGACGGGGACATCGAGGTCGTCGGCGAAGCGAGCGACGGCGACGAAGCCATCCGCCTCACGGCCCAGATGCGTCCCCAGGTCGTCGTGATGGACTGCGCGATGCCACGGACCAGCGGTCTGGACGCGACCCGGCGGATTCTCGAACACGACCCAGGCGTCGCGGTGCTCATCCTCAGCATGCATTCAGAGGAGACGCTCGTGCGGCAGGCGCTCGACGCCGGCGCGCGGGGCTACGTCCTCAAGAACGCGCTGGACGTGGATCTCGCCAACGCGATTCACCGCGTCGCAGCGGGCGAGCAGGTGCTCGATCCCAACATGGTCGGCCCCACCTCGCTCAAGGGCGAGCGAACGGGGGCGTTGTCACCTCGCGAACTCCAGGTGCTGCAAATGATCTGCAATGGCCGTTCGAACCGCGAGATCGCGGCCGCCCTGAATCTGAGCGTGAACACCGTCGCCGTGCACCGCGCGAACACGATGAACGCACTCGGCATTCACAAAACCGCCGAACTCGTCGTGTACGCGATCCAGCACGGGCTGGTCTCGATTCCGTGAACCGCCGCGCCTTCCTCGAGGCGCTCGCGTGGGCGGGCGGCGCAGGCGCGCTGTCGACGGCGGCTTCTCCGGCGTTCGCCCAGACGACGCCGCGGTCACCCGGCATGCGCCTGGTGGACGTGACGGCCTCGGCGGGCATCACCTTCCGCCACAACAACGGGGCCTACGGCGGCAAGCTGCTGCCGGAAACGCTCGGGTCGGGCTGCGCGTTTCTCGACTACGACGCCGACGGCTGGCAGGACATCCTGCTCGTCAACGGATCCGACTGGCCCGGTCGCGCGCGTCAGCGATCCACCCTCCGGCTCTATCGCAACAATCGCAACGGCACCTTCACCGACGTCACGCAGGCCGCGGGGCTGGACGTCGAGCTCTACGGCATGGGCGTCGCCGTCGGCGACATCAACAACGACGGCTTCCCCGACATCTTCGTCACCTGCGTCGGGCAGAATCGGCTCTTTCGCAACACGGGCAAGGGCTCGTTCGTGGACGCCACCAAGGCGGCCGGCCTCGCGGGCCGGATCGGGTTCAGCACGTCGGCGCTGTGGTTCGACTACAACCGCGACGGACTCCTCGACCTGTTCGTCTGCAACTACGTGAAGTGGTCCGCCGAGCACGACGTCTTCTGCAGCGTCGACGGCGCGCAGAAGTCCTACTGCACGCCGGAAGCGTACCGCGGCGATACGTGCTGGTTGTTCCGCAACCTCGGCGACGGGAAGTTCGAGGACGTGACCGCTACCAGCGGCGTGTTCGACACGAGCTCGAAGTCGCTCGGCGTGGCCATGCTCGACTACGACCAGGATGGGTGGCCCGACCTGTTCGTCGCCAACGACACCCAGCCGAATAAGCTGTACCGCAACCTGCGGAATGGCACGTTCCGGGACGTGGCGCTCGAGGCGGGCGTAGCGTTCGACGCGGACGGCAAGGCGCGGGCCGGCATGGGTGTGGACGTCGGCGACATCGACAACTCGGGGCGGCCGGCCCTCGCGATCACCAACTTCGAACACGAGATGATCGGCCTCTACCGCGAGACCCGGCCCGGCGTGTTCGAGGACGTCGCGGTCCGGGCGGGCGTGGGACAGCCGTCGCGCAGCACGCTCGGGTTCGGCTGCCTGTTCGCCGACCTCGACCTCGACGGCCTGCTGGACCTGGTCGTCGCCAACGGGCACATCGACGAGACCGTCCGCGGCATGCCCGGCACTGTCGGCTCCGCGCAGCCGCCGCATCTGTTCCTCAACCAGGGGCAGGGAGTGCTTCGCGATGTGGCAGCCGCCGTCGGCGGCGACTTCGCGCAGCCGAAGGTCGGGCGCGGTCTGGCCTGTGGCGACTTCGACCGCGACGGCGACCTGGACCTTCTGATGACGACCAACAACGGGCCGGCGCGTTTGTATCGGAACGATCAGATTGCCGGCAACAGGTCCATCCGCTTCCATCTCACCGGCACGACGTCCAATCGCGACGCCATCGGCGCCACCGTGCGGATCTTCCACGACGGGGGAGCGCCGTCCCGCCTGGTGAAGAGCGGATCGAGCTACCTGTCCCAGTCCGAGTTGCCGGTGACCTTCGGCGTCGGCCGGCGCGACCGCGTCGACCGCGTCGTGATCACGTGGCCGAGCGGGCGCACCGACGAGTTCAAGGGCCTGAGCACGGGGCGCGCCTACGACTGCGTCGAGGGACGCGCCCCCAAGCCCCGGGATGGATTCTGAGCCCCGGGATGGAGCAGGCATGCGCGTCCTGCTCACCCCGGTCGGCCCAGCGTCGGCCCGTCTGTCAGAAGAGGAATCGCACGCCGATCTGCGTCGACCGCGCGTCGAACGCCTGGGTGGACTTCCCGAAGTTGGAGACCGAGGTGTCTGCGTTGGGAAGGAACAGATTCAGGTTGTTCAGCGCGTTGTACAGGTCGGCCCTCAGCTGAACCGCCCGCGTCCCGCCGAGCTGGAAATTCCTTGACAGGGAGAGGTCCAGCGTCACGTATCGCGGTCCCCGGAACGTGTTCCGTCCCAGTGTGCCGTTGGTTCCGGCAGCGGGCTTCGGAAAGATGCTCGCGGGGAAGATGCCGTTGAGAAAATCGGACGTGCTGAAGGTGGTCGGCGTGCCCGCCGGAGGAGCGTTGGGACGGTCGTAGAACCCGCCGCCCACCGCTCCGCCACCGCCGTCGGCATTGTAGTCGCCCCCAGCGGCGAACGAGGCGCCGTTCCACACGGAGAACGGCCGGCCCGACTGGGCGGTGAAGATGCCCGATACCTGCCAGTTGCGGACCAGCAGGCCAAGCACGTCGTGGCGGTCCCGGAAGGCGCTGCCCGACCAGGCTGCCGACGCAGAGAATCGATGCGGCACGTCGAACATGGAGCGGCCTTTCTCGCAGTCCAGGCAGTTGATGTCCTGAGCGCCCTTGCCGGGCTCGGACACGTCCTGAAACTGGCCCGTCGACGTGTCGGAACCGGTGTCCACCCATTTTGACCAGCGGTAGTTTGTCGCCATCGAGAAGCCGTGGTTGAGCTCGCGGCGCAACTCCACCGTCAGGGCGTCGTACCGGGACGAGACGCCGTTGGTCACAAACAGCAGAACATCGAAGTTCTTGTTCAGGCGATCCAGTTTGCCGTCCAGCAGGTCCCCGGAGACGCGGTTCACATCGTCGATCCGTTCGAGATCGACGCCGCGCGTGCCGACGTATCCCGCCTCCAGCATCCAGTGATCGCCCAACCGCTGCTGAGTGTTGAGGAACCAGCTCTCGGTGTACTGGGTCTTGATCACCGGGTTGACCACGAACCCCGTGGTGCGGATGGCCGGTTCGCCCGGATTGCTGATGACGCCGCCCTGTGCGTTGAGGCCGCGCCCGAACTGCGGGTTGAAGGGCACCGGGAAGTCGTACAGAATCTGCGTGCCGAGTCCGGCGGAGGGTTGGATGACACCCTGCAGCGCGTCCGGCGGCAGCGCTCTGGCTCCCGCGATCGACTGCCCGTGATGCGGCTGATACGCGCGGCTGTAGCCGGTTCGGAAGGACGTCCGACCTGTTCCGAACACATCCCATGCGAGCCCGGCGCGAGGCGAGAAGTTCAGGCGCTCCGGTTTGTACAGCTGGTCCACCCGTCCGACCGTGGCGTTGGCCACCTGTTCGTTGAACGTCGCCCCCGGCCCGAGGATGATCGACGACAGCAGACCGTCGCGCTCGGACACCGTGCCGAAGTAGTCGTGCCGCAGGCCGAGGCTCAGGCTGACTCTCGGGCTCAGCGCCCATTGATCCTGGATGAAGGCGCCCGATTCGTATTGCGTGAAGTACCGCGGGAACCCCACCGGTTGTCCCGTGTTCGGCGCCACCGTGAGCGTCTGCCGAAAGGGCTTGTCGGCCGCGAAATCGGCCATGCTGTTGAACGCGTAGGTCCCGGTCGACGCGGGGCCAATCGACAGACCCTTGGTGATACGCCGACCCTCAATGCCGACGCGCAGCGCGTGATGGCCGCGTTCGAACGTCAGGATGTCGCGCAACTCGAGAGTCGACAGGCGCGTGGTGCCGAGGAACACGTCCCCGAAGGGTGCCGTCATGCCCGTGACCGTGATGGTCGGGACCACCGCCGCCGCGTCACCGCGCGTGGCGTCGCTGTTCTGCAGGGAAACCCGGAAGTCGTTCACCGAGTGCCCTTGAATTCGCATGTAGCCCACGTTCAGGTTGGAGAAGTAGCCCGAGAAGGGTCCGCGCTCACCGCGCATCGCGCGCCCGAGCGTGGCTGGCGATGAGCTGGTGCCGCCCAGATCGCGCTGAAAGTCGCCGATCCAGCGCACCGAAAGCCGGTCCGCGTCCGAGATCGAATGATCCACACGGCCCAGGAATTGCTCAAAACGCGTGTCGTCGGACACGTTCACCGCCGCGCGCCCGACCGAGGGGATCGTGCCTGCCGGCGTCACCAGGTTCTGCTGGTCCAGGTACTTCTGACCGGGCGTGCTGGACGACAGCGGCGTGGGAGCGGGGAACTGCCGCATGAGCCGGGCGGCGACACTGTTCGGCGCTGTTCGGGTGACATAGTCCCGGAACTCCGGCGTCTCGACCTGAAACGTGAACGGGCGGCTGACCTTGTCCTGCGTGCCTTCGTAGTTGCCAAAGAAGAACGTCTTGTTCTTGCGAATGGGGCCGCCGAGATTGCCGCCCCACTGGTTGAAGTTCTGCTGCGGCTTCGCGGACGCGAAGTAATTCGTCGCGTTCAGCGCATCATCGCGATGGTATTCCCACACCCTCCCGGCGAGCTTGTTGGCGCCCGAGCGCGTGCGGACGTTGACGACGGCCCCGTTGCCCCTCCCGAACTCGGAGGCGAAATTGAGCGTCTGCACCTCGACTTCGGCGACCGACTCGACGCTGGGGACAATGGCGGGCTCGCCGGAGTTGTTCGGGTTGCTGTTCATGGCCCCGTCCAGCACGTAGTTGTTTCCCCGGTACCGATTACCATTCACGGTGATGACCGGCGAACTCGAGAGCTTCGTCGAGCTCGCAGCGCCGGGGACCAGCGTCGCGCCCACGCTCAGCTTCGTGAGCGCGAAGATGTCACGCTGCGGCAGGGGGAGCTCCTGGATTTCGGCGCCGCCAAAGCTGTTGGCCAGGCGCGCCTCTTTTGATGTCGAAATCTGGACGGCGTTGGCCGACACCGAGACCGATTCCTTGAAGTCGTCCAGCTGCAGCTGGATGGTCACGTTGGCCGGGCCGACCGGGAGCCGCAGAGAGGGTTGGTGGACCGGCCTGAAGCCGACCGACTCGATCAGCAGGTCGTAGTCGCCTGGCGCGAGGCCGGCAAGCGTGAACGCGCCAACCCGGTCGCAGATTTCCGTGCGGGCCTGGCCGGTAGCCAGGTGGGTGACCTGAAGGGACGCGTAAGGAATGACCTGATTGGTGGCGTCCAGGACCGTGCCGGTCAGGGTGGCTTCGGTCAGCTGGGCCGCTGCGCGGTCGGCGGTGCCGACCAGCAGGAGCAGGGTCACTGCGAGAAGAGCTCGAAGGCGCATGTTTGAACTCCGCTGAAATGAACTCCGAAAGGTTGACAACAGCACTCCGGCAGGCCGGAGCGGCCACCTGGGAACGAGCTCCCGGCGGCGAACCAGTGGGCGGAGTTTACCGAGGGGAGGTTTCGGACCACAATAGTCTGATTACATTAGAGA
>Ga0194060_10000604_pt1 | contig 26139 bp, 24 predicted proteins | sample SepL225m_MetaG_FD_163427 | JGI IMG/M metagenome (GOLD analysis project Ga0194060, IMG submission 163427) | Anoxic zone freshwater microbial communities from boreal shield lake in IISD Experimental Lakes Area, Ontario, Canada - Sep2016-L222-5m | ecosystem: Environmental > Aquatic > Freshwater >... | reverse complement strand
GCTCTAACTTGTCATAAATGTGACACAAGCTCAAGTAAAGAACTGCGACTTTGCAGAAATAACAATCCTCACGGAAGGACATTTATAATGGCTCCATTGCCTAAAAGAAAACATTCCAAAAGCCGATCAAGAACACGTCGAGCTCATGATGCTCTTGTAGTTCCAAACGTTGTAGAATGCCCAAATTGCAACGCTTACAAAAAAACTCATCATGTATGCCCAGAATGTGGTGTGTATAAAGGCAGAAACATCATCACCCCAAAGGCAAAAAAAGAAACTAGCTAACAAGCATGTCTGAAATCAGCAAACGCTTGCGTGAGGAAAGAGAACGAGTCGGCATATCTCTTGATGAAATTGCCCGGTACACTAAAATTCCGATAAAATACCTCCACGCATTAGAAAATGACCAGTTTCATACACTTCCTTCATCAGCTCATGCAAAAGCTTATCTGGGCAAATACATTGACCTTCTTGGATTACCCAGAAAGCAATTATTGGCACTCTACAAAGCTGAACAGTATGAGTTTGAAGCAGTTGTACCCCATACTCCAATTTCCGTTTTTAAAAAAATTTCAAAGAACACCATCGTATTTACTACAAGCCAGGGCGTCATCATCATCGCTGCATTTCTTTCTTTTCTTCTCCTTTTCTACATTTATGCCCAGCTCCACACTCTATTAGCATCCCCCACGCTCATTCTCACTAGTCCTGCGGAAGGAGAAAACATCACAGAACCGTTTGTCACAGTTGAGGGAAAAACCGAAAGCGACTCCATACTATTTATCAATGGCCAAAAAATTGACGTAGAAAGCAGTGGAGACTTTCGAGAAAAAATAGCACTTTCAAACGAACACTCCCAGCAAATCATTGTCACCGCTGAAAATAAAATAAGTAAAGCAAAAACCGAGATTAGAAGAGGTATAATCAGTAAGACAAGTGAACCATCCTTAAACTCTTTGCTCGAATCACCTGTTCCCACTTCACTGTCTTCAGTAAAACTTCAGATAAGAGTGACTCAAGACGTGACCATAACCGTTACCAAAGATGGCATACGAAAACCAGAAATTTTAGTAAAAAATACTGTTACACAACTTTATGCAGACACAAAAATCAGCATTACATCCAATAAACCACAATATATATATGTCAAATACAACGATGGTCCAGAAGAACGTATGGGAACTAGTGGGACAGTAACCAAAGAATGGCCAAAACCTAAATAACGCAACTCTTGTGTCAAACACACCGTAAATGCTATTGTAAAAGGGATTACACTGATTATTATTAATAAATACTCACAATCGACACTCAAAATCTCTAATAAAAACCACTGATAACTGATCACCCATATTTAACAGGAGCGAAAACCCCAATGTTCCAACATATTCTCTGGTTTGACCAAATACGCAAAACTGACATCCCTGTTGTAGGTGGAAAAGGTGCCAATCTAGGCGAGTTAATAAGCATAGGAATCAATGTCCCAGAAGGATTTGTTATCTCAGCCCAATCATTTTTCTATTTTCTAGACAAGGCCAATATTCGCGAAGCAATTAATTCTAGACTACTCTCTCTCGACCCAAATGATTCAACGTCTCTCTTACATGCAGCGCAAGAAGCAAAAACAATGATCCAAAATGCCCAGATTCCAGAAGATATTGAAGTCGAAATTCTTTCGTCCTACCACAAACTTTCATCACCTGAAAATCGCTTCCCTGCTGTAGCAGTTCGAAGTTCAGCCACCGCTGAAGATCTCCCAGACGCATCATTCGCTGGTCAACAAGCTACATTTTTAAATGTGTACGGTGATGAAAATATAATCGCAGCTGTAAAATCCTGCTGGGCGTCTCTGTTCGAAGCCCGCGCAATTTTCTATCGCGTACAAAAACATTTTGAACACAGCAAAGTTGGCATTGCCGTGGTTGTCCAAAGAATGGTTCAGTCTGAAAAATCAGGAATAATGTTTACAGTTGACCCTATTTCCAATGACCCGAACTCACTCCTTATCGAAGCGGGGTATGGCCTTGGTGAAGCTGTTGTAGCTGGAGAAATCACACCAGATGAATACAGCGTAAACAAAAAAACCATACAAATTTCCAACAAAGTAATGAACCAACAAACTTGGCAAATAGTTCGAACAGAAAATGTTGAAATCCCCACAGAACTTGAAGATCTTAACGAAAAAATTGCAATTCCTCCACATCTTCAAGAAGCTCAAAAAATTAGCGACAAACAAATTATCGACCTCGCTAAAATAGGAATGGCGATCGAACAACACTATAACTATCCTCAAGATACAGAATGGGCGATTGAAAACGATACCATTTACCTTGTTCAATCACGCCCAATAACCACACTCCCCAAAAGTATATTTCCAGAATCCTCTCACGAGATTCCTACGGAGGCTGCACCAGTGGAGAAATCTTCCAGTCAATCTCAAAACATCTCTTCAGCAGAAATTATTCTCCAGGGCGCTTCTGCAAGCCCAGGTATTGCATCAGGAAAAGTAAGGATAATAACCGATCCTAAGGATACAAGCCAAATTCAAGAAGGTGACGTGTTGGTAGCAGAAATGACAACACCAGATTATGTTCCTGCAATGAAAAAATCTGTCGCCATTATCACCGACTCAGGAGGAAGAACCTGCCACGCAGCAATTGTGAGCAGAGAGCTTGGTATTCCATGTATAGTCGGATCAAAAGAGGCTACCAAAAAACTTAAAGATGGTCAAATTGTAACTGTAAATGCAACACTTGGCACAGTATATGAAGGCAATGTTGTAGACCAACTAAAACCTTCTTCGAAAGAGCAAAACACAGCATACAATGCCGTCTCCTCCGCCCCAATAATTACCGGCACAAACGTGTATGTGAATCTTGCGGCACCACACCTTGCTGAACAGGTAGCTCAGAAAGATGTTGATGGTGTAGGGCTCCTGCGCGCAGAATTTATCATTGCAAACATTGGTGAACACCCTAGAAAAATGCTCCAGGAAGGCCGTGGACAGGTATTCATCGATAAACTTACAGAAGGTGTCGGCAGCATTGCTCGAGCCTTCTATCCACGTCCGGTAATATATCGAATGACTGACTTCAAAACCAACGAGTACAAAAACCTTAAGGGTGGAGAAGAATTTGAACCACACGAAGAAAATCCAATGATGGGATACCGTGGTTCCTCACGCTATCTCCGCGAAAGAGATCTATTTCAGTTGGAAATAGAAATGATAAAAAAAGTCCATGCACAAAATCTAACAAACCTCTGGATTATGGTTCCTTTTGTTCGAACAGTAAATGAAATGCGGGAAATCTTAAAAGTACTCAGTAGTGAAGGTTTACAGTCATCCCGAAATTTCAAAATATGGATGATGGCAGAAATCCCTTCAAATGTTGTCCTCATCGATGAATTTTGCAAATTGGGCATTGATGGAGTCTCTATCGGAAGCAATGACCTTACACAATTGGTACTTGGATTAGATCGTGACAACGAAACAATACTAGAATTGTTTGACGAAAGAGATGATGCAGTTATGCTCTGTATCAAAAAAATAATAGAATCCTGCAACAAACATGGCATCACCTGCTCAATTTGTGGCCAAGCCCCATCAGTATATCCTGAAATAACCCAAAAACTTGTAGAATGGGGCATAACAAGCGTCTCAGTCAATCCAGATATGATCGAACAAACTCGCAAATTTGTCGCAAAAGCTGAACAACGAATTTTGTTAAAAAAAACACTATCCTAACTCACCGAACATATTCAGAATAAACATGTATAAAAGTTCCTTGACAAAAGAAAAAACAAATTCTACCATACATAAAGGATTGAAAAACTTGCATTCGCAATTTTTTCTGTTAGCATAGTTACTTGTCATCACAAAAAACGTGAATATATTTCATTAACAACCCTAAGGAGATCACATCCTATGAAAAACAATCTCAAAAAACTTGCACTCGTTACAGCAAGTGCCTCGCTCCTCCTCGGCCTCGCAGCATGCCAACCAGCAGCTCAGCCAACACCAACACCAAAACCATCCCCAACAAAAGCTCCAACAGTAGCTGCAGAGACAACAACAACTCCAGCCGCTGCTACAACACCTGCTGCTACAACACCAGTAGCAACAACAGCTGCTGCAAAAACAACTCCAGCTGTTTCCCCAACTGCAAAAAAATAACTTTATTTTTTACAGCTATGTTCATCAGCCACTTCCAAATGGAAGTGGCTTTTTTTTAACAAATTGAAGGTCATCCCGCTATGAAAAATAACAGAAAACCTCTTATTGCCGGCAATTGGAAAATGAACACCAATGTAAACGAAGGACTAAATCTAATAGACGATATCCAAAAACAAACATCATCAATAAACACTTCCTCTTCATCACCAATTATTGATGTCGTTTTTTGCCCACCATTTATTACATTAAAAAAGGTACATGAGATCCTAGACTCCAACCTATTCTCTATCGGTGCACAAAATATGCATTGGGAAGAAAAAGGTGCTTATACAGGCGAAATTTCTCCTTTAATGCTGAAGAATTTGGTTGATTATGTCATCATCGGACACTCTGAAAGACGCCAATTGTTCGGAGAAACAGATGAAATCGTAAGAAAAAAACTGGAAGCCGCACTGCAACATGATATCAAGCCAATTCTGTGTGTTGGTGAATCACAAGAGATAAGAAGTCGCAGCGAAGAACAACAATTCATCTCGTCTCAACTTGATGCAGCTCTAGCAAACCTGAAGAATAGCAACGGCACCCAGCTTATCATTGCCTATGAACCAATCTGGGCAATTGGAACTGGCAACGCAGCCTCAGCCGAGCAAGCTCAAGAAATATGTGTATTTATTCGCAACCACCTTGCGCAGATACTTTCCCCTGTTACAGCTGACACCACACGGATTCTTTATGGCGGCAGCACTACAGCAGCGAATATAAAAGAGTTTTTGGCACAACCAGACATTGATGGAGCACTAGTTGGTGGAGCAAGCCTGAAAGCACTGGAATTCACCTCTATACTCTGGCAAACGCATGAAATGGCAAAAAAACTATAAATCTCTATGATCTATTTCCCAACAACGCCGTTCCAACCCGAACAATTGTTGCACATTCTTCAATCGCAACAGAAAAATCCCCACTCATTCCCATAGAAAGTTCTGGAAGCGATACTCCAAAACTTCTCTCCAACTCATCTCGAAACAACCGTAATTGTCGAAACACAGGTCGAGTACTTTCTGGTTCAGTGGAATAAGGAGCAACAGTCATCAAGCCGACTATGTTGAGATGCCGAAAATCATTCAGTTGAGGAAAAACCACACGAAGCGTTTCAATAGAAAAGCCAAACTTGCTCTCCTCCCCAGAAACATTAACCTCAAGCAACACAGTTTGAAGTTTACCTACCTCACCAGCAGCAATATCAATTTTTCTAGCCAAAGCGACGCTATCTACTGACTGAATCGTATCAAAAGACTCAACAGCCTTTCTCACTTTATTGGTCTGCAAATGACCAATAAGATGAAAAGACAACTTAGAGGTAGCATCACTTGTTAAACGAAGCTTCTCAATCTTTGCAACAGCTTCCTGTACCCTATTTTCACCAAAAACCAGTTGTCCGGCCGAGACCAAACACTCAAGAGCTTCTACAGGAAAATTCTTTGTAACGGCCACAAGTTCCACAGAATCCTCAGTCCGCCCAACCTGCTGACAACGTTCAGCAATCTGTGCTTTAACGAATATAAGATTCTGCCTGATCTCTTCTGAAGTGAGCATTGCCATAAAATTTTTGCTATGATAACCCTGTTCCAATTGTACAACAAACAGCAGTGATTACTGTCAGCAGTAAATACATAAGAAAATCCATCGTAAAATCACAACCTTTATAAATTAACTAAACAACTATGGCCACCTTACAAGAACTTCGTCAACAACGCATTGAAAAACTCAATAAAATTCAAGCAGCAGGTATCGCCCCCTACCCTTCTGTCGCCACCCGAACACATACAGTTGAAGAAGCAAAAGAAAATTACACCATATTATCGAACAACGAACAGGTAATTACAGTAACAGGAAGAGTAATGTCTCTTCGAGGTCACGGAAAAACAGTATTCTTTGATGTTGAAGATTTTTTTGGAAAACTGCAATGCTATGCCAAAGCTGATGCATTAGGAGAATCATTCACCTCAATAATTGAAAACTTGGATATCGGAGACTTTCTAGAAGCCACAGGAGTATTATTTACTACAAAACTCGGCGAAATCACCCTCAAACTATCTGCGGCAAAACTACTAGCAAAATCCCTTCGTCCTCTCCCTGAAAAATGGCATGGCCTGCAAGATGTAGAAAAACGTTACCGACAAAGATATCTAGATTTCCTCGTCAACAAAGATGTTCGGGAAAAAATGATAACTCGCAATAAAATCATCCGTGCTATCAGAGAGTATCTCCACTGCCAAGGTTTTATTGAAATTGACTTTCCTGTATTAGAAACCGAAGCATCAGGAGCGTTAGCAAAACCTTTCAAAACCCACATCAACGCCTACGATATGGATCTCTATCTACGCATTTGCATGGGCGAACTCTGGCAAAAACGCATGATGGTTGGAGGTTTCGAAAAAGTCTTCGAAATTGGCCGCGCCTTCCGAAACGAAGGTGTTGACCATCAACACAATCCAGAATTCACTCTCTTGGAGTACTACTGGGCATATGCTGACTATGAAAAAAACATGCAATTTCATGAAGCGCTCTTTCCACACCTACTCAAAACCATCTTTGGGAAACTGGAAATTGAATACGATGGAAAGACCATAGACTTTACTCCCCCATACCCGAGAAAAAGCTTTCGTGATCTATTTCTTGAGCATGTTTCGCTGGATATCGAACAGTTCCCAAACAAAGAAAGCCTTATTCCCGAACTACAAAAACTCAAAGTTAAAATCGAACCCAAAGCGGGCTGGGGAAAACTACTAGACAACGCTTACAAAGACCTTATCCGTCCAAAACTCATACAACCAATGTTTCTCATCGATCACCCACTTGAACTTTCCCCTTTAGCAAAAAAGAAGCCCGAAAATCCACTGTATGTTGAACGATTCCAACTACTTATCAATGGCTTTGAAATTTCCAATTCGTACACCGAGCTAAACGACCCATTTGACCAAGAAGAACGTTTTGCAGAACAAACCAAGCTGGCAGATGCTGGTGATGATGAAACCATGCAGTATGACAAAGACTTCATAACCGCCCTAGAGCATGGAATGCCTCCAACCACGGGAACAGGTATCGGCATAGACCGTCTAGTCGCTTTACTTACTGATTCACATTCACTTCGCGAAGTCATTGCCTTCCCACTTATGAAACCATCCCCGATCGAACAAGAATAACTACTCACCCTAACTTCATAACTATAATCATGATCATTGATGTAATCCTTTTTTTCATTCCTATCCTACTCTATGACGTTTTCTATCGTGTAGGATTAACTATCCTCCTTACATCATATACTTGGTTTGATAATCTAAGCCTCGCTATCGTTTTTTATATAGTGGTCTTCAACCTCGTACTACTCCCGCTAAAACTCTGGAAAACCAAATATGAGCGGCAGGCAAAATACCTAGAAAAGCGGTTGGAGCAGGTAGAAAAAATTCCAGACCCCAAAGTAAGAAATGAAGAAAAAAAAGCTCTTTCAAAAAATAATAAGCCCGCTTTCAGAATTACCTTGTTCTATTATGTTTTTTGGTTGGTAAACCTCTTGGCTTCAGCGTCCATTCTCCATTCAGAATTCAAAAATCGCAACAGTCATGTCTGGTACACACCTTGGCAACGAGATGTCCCGCTTGCCCAATACATCCCTCAGGACTCCGATATCGCATTTCCTATTAATTCTGTAAGCTGGCTCCCATTTCTCGGAGTAACAGATTTAAACAAGCCGAATCATGAACAAAACATAGTAACGGCGATTGCCACGCTTCTCTATGGCATTATTCACGTACTTACCAACCGAAAGAAAAGCGACAAACGTGATTTCCTCATGCATATCGTAGTCTTTCCTGTTGCCGGATTTCTAATTCCATACATGCTGAAAGTCGCTTGTGGCTTTGAATTTTCCATCGTAATCTCGCAAATAGTTGCCGTCTTAATGTCCCTGATTCTCCTCGGGTTACGGAAAGTAATGGCACCTAAAACGTAAATTCCACCTGTTGCAAGAATATTTTTGTTAACAAACCATCTGTATCAATTTCCCTCTAGAGCTTCCAACCATTGCTACGGTATACTATATACACCTAAGTAAACCATGTGATCGCCCGGTCCATTTGGATTTGGGAGGAAAGTCCGAACTTCTCCAGGCAGCTCTAGCGGATAACGTCCGACGTCCGAAAGGATAGGGAAAGTGCCACAGAAAATACAGCCCTTTGGCCTCGTGCCAAAGAAAGCGTGAAAAGGCGAGGTAAGAGCTCACCGCCCTGCTAGCTAACGCATCAGGGGCAAGGCAAACCCTAGAGGAAGCAAGGTCAGAGGACTGCCTGCAGTACAACAGCCGCCTGGCTGGCTGCAAAGCAACCTGACTGCACGAGGCGATCAGCAATGATCGTCCCAGATAAATGATCACTCACCACAGAATTCGGCTTACGGTTTACTTAGGTAGCTTTCTCTGATAAGCTGGATACATCAAAAATAACAAAAAAACACGGAAAAATTCCTGACAAATTAGCAAAGGAAACCCAAATATGGGGCTCGACGAAACAGTCACGAAAATAGTCATAGACGACATCCTTGGCAACATATTTGTATCTATCCCTCCTGGCTACATAGCCTGCATTTACAGTCATGGAAGAGGCGTTCTCCCAAAAATTCTCAAACCAGGACTTCATCTCAAAATCCCATTCTGGCATAGAGCTAAGCTTTTTAACACCCAAATCCAAGAATATCCTATTGTAAAAAATTTCGATGCTGAAGATACCAAGAAAGTTGGAGACAAAGAAATCATCGCCTTAACTTCTGATGATAAGCAAGTTACTATCGAAGGTACTATTCTCTTTCGTCTCAATGAAAAAGATGTTACAAACCTTTGGGAAAACATTGGTGACGATTTTGTAAAAAAAATCATCCGTCCCATCACTAGAAGCCGCATCCGCATGGTTATTTCCAATTACTCCTCTATCGACATCCTCACTCGCCAAAGCGAAATAGAACAAGTAATGCGCCAAGAACTTATCACCCCATTTATTGATAAATCCATTATCGTCGAAAATGTTCTCCTCAGCAGCATGGCACTAATTAGATAAAATCCCCCCACCACAACGCATCAAAAAAGCATTCGCAGGAAACCCGAGCAAAGCACCACAATATCAGGGAAGTTCATCTGCAACGCAACGCCCGATGTCTCCATCCTCCGCACGCTCTCTGATGACTTTTGGTTACTTTTATACTCTTCGACTCCCACCACTTCCTGAGATTATAAAAGTAACGCAGTTTTTGCTACCTTTTTGCCAAGCACAAAAAGTAGGATGAACACGACGTAAGAACTCCAACCTATGGCAAAAAGACTGTAAACAGTAACGTTCATAAACCCACGACTCCCAAGACAAGGCATGCCATTGTCTCTACAAAGAAAATACAACCATTATTGCATACAACAAAACTTCCTTAGAATAGTACAAAAAAACAGCCGGTTCATTGTGAACCGGCTGCTAAGAAATCAACGAACCTGCAAAACCTTATTTTTCTTCGATAACCACACGTTCAATCTTAACTGGAGTCTTTGGCGCATCACCAGTACTTGTTTCTACAGCACCAATCTTATCGACATTCTGCAACCCCTCAACCACTTTACCAAAAACATTATATTGGCCATCAAGATTATGAACACCATCTTTGTTTGTAACGATGTAAAACTGGCTACCAGACATATCTTTGTCCCCACTCTGCTTTGCCATAGCTATCGAACCGTAATCATGCTTCAAACCATTATCAGCCTCAAATGGAACTTTATACCCAGGCCCACCAGAACCATTACCAGCTGGATCACCACCCTGAATAACAAAATCTTTCACAATACGATGGAAGGTAAGCCCATCATAAAATCCTGCTCTAGCAAGAAACACAAAGTTGTTCACAGTCTGAGGTGCTTTTGCTGCATCAAGTTCAACGCTTATCGGTCCCATATTTGTAACAATCAACGCTATATATTTCTTAGCAGTATCAATTTTCATCTCAGGTAGAGCAGCATACGTTGGCTTTGCAGAAACAGTTGTAGCAACAACTGTTGGAGTTGGTGGTAAATCCTTTGGCTTCCCATCCTTGGTTCCGTACAAAGAAAACCCAACTACAACAAAAACCACAGCCAATCCGAGAAAAATCCATTCCCAATAATTTTTTAAAACTTGCATTGACAAAAACTCCTTTTATGAAAATAAACAATACAACGCACATTATAACAACCCACACTTATAAGATACAAATACCCAAGTAAGTCGAAGACCTAATCTCCGCTCACCATCTCTTCTAATAACTGCATTTGCACAGCTTCTATAAGTGGCGTAAAGAGTCGCCCCAAATCGCCTTCCATAATACCGGGTAAATTGTGAACGGTAATCTGTACTCGGTGATCTGTAATGCGATCCTGAGGAAAATTGTAAGTACGTATCTTTTCAGAACGATCACCTGTCCCTATCTGCCCTTTGCGCTTAGAACCAAGTTCCTGTTCCCTACGTTCTTTTTCTACCTGATACATACGGGATCGAAGAACAGAAATGGCGCGCTCACGATTTTTTATCTGAGAGCGACCATCTTGACAAGTAACCACTGTCCCCGTCGGTAAGTGGGTAACACGAACAGCCGAGTCGGTAGTATTCACACCCTGCCCACCTGGTCCACTAGCGCGGTAAACATCAATTTTCAGATCCTCCATCTTAAGATCAAAATCCACTTCTTCAATCTCAGGCAATACAGCAACCGTAATCGTGGAAGTATGAACACGTCCACCAGCTTCCGTTGCCGGAACACGTTGGACTCGATGCACACCACTCTCAAATTTCATTTTAGAATACACCCGATCACCACTTATAGAAAAAATAATTTCTTTAAAACCACCAACACTGTTGTAACTTGTTCCCATCACCTGCACTTGCCACCCCACCGTTTCAGCATATTTTGAGTAAGCACGAAACAGCTCTCCAGCAAACAAACCAGCTTCATCCCCACCCGCTCCTGCACGAATTTCGACAATTACATCCTTCTCATCTTCAGGTTCAGCAGGTAACAATGCAACCATCAGTTTTTTTCGCTCATCTTCTTCCCTCACTTTCAATTCTAAATATTCAATTTCAGCAAACGCTTTCAATTCAATATCAGTTTCCTCTTCCGCCATTTTTTTTGCTTCTGAAAATTGTTTAAAAAAAATTTCATAGGCATCAACTACCGCAAGAACACGATCCAACGATGAAAGTTCTTTAGAATATTTCCTCAACAAACCCGTATCTTGCATGGTTTCAGGCTTCTCAAGCAAACTCTGAAAGTGCTTTCTTTGCTCTCGCAACTCACTAATCTGTTTTGAAAAATCCATGCAAACCCTTTCTTATTGAGAATCACCAAATAATTGAAGATAAAATCCATCTATAATTCTACAAACTACTAAACACTCACTATTGCCCAATATTAACAAACGGTACCGAACCACCACCATTATACTGAGGCAATTTCCCATCCCATTTCTCAACCGCTTTCAGTTGAACATATTCCTTACCGCCTTGAGCCTGTATAGCTTCAGCTTGAATTTTAATTGCCTCAGCCTCAGCTTTTGCTGTAACAACTCTCTGTTCAGATTCATACTTAATCTGCTCAAGTTTATTTTTTGCTGCCAAGGCATTCTGCTCAGCAGTTACTTTCGCTTCAATCGCTTCTTTAAAATTCTTGGTAAAATCGAAATTTACAATGGAAAATTCGTCAACAAGAATATGCTTATCTTCAAGACGAGCATTAATCACCAACAAAGCATGCTCTTTCACTTCAGACCGTTTGGTTATAAGCTCTTCAGCGGTATATTTGGATGTTGTAGCCTTCACAGCTTCCTGTAAAGCTGGGGCGATAATAGTATTACGATAATCAATTCCGATTTCTCTCCAAAACGTAGTCACTTCCTTACCATTGAGGTGGTAATTCAACGCAACCGTCGTATATACATCCTGCAAGTCTTTAGACGAAGCTTCAGCAACAACTTGTTCTTTCTGAACTCGAACATTCAATGTTTGAATGGTATCAACTAAAGGTATCGTAAAGTGAAGCCCTTCATTAAAAATCCCCTCTTGCACCGATCCTAACCGAATCAACACACCTCGTTCTCCAGGAGCAATAATCCTCACAGAAGACTGAAAAAGAAAGATCAAAACAATGACTCCGATAACAAAAGGAACCCACTTCACAATTGGATAATTTGGTAAAGAATTCATGTAACAAACTCCTAATATAACTTACATAGAAAATGAGTATATACGATGGAGGACTTAATAAAAAGCACCTTTTAAGAAAGCAACCGGTGCCGGCTTCGATTTAAAAGCATTTGCTTGCACTCTATCCAATAAAACATCTATCATCGTTTCCTCAAAACCAAGAGTCAACAACTCTTCCTTCTGTTTTCCAAGATCAAGAGCATGATACAACAACTTATCCATCAAAGCATAGGCATATCCAAGCTCACCTTCATCTGTCTGTCCCTCCCACAACCCCGCAGATGGTGGCTTAGTAATAAAAACCTCTGGAACACCAAGATATTGTGCTAGAGCTCGAATATGAGTCTTATACAAATCACCAATCGGGTTCAAAGACCAAGCCCCGTCACCAAAAAGTGTGCCATAACCCAGTAATGTCTCAGTCTTATTGCTAGTGCCAACCACAAGCGCATTATACTGCTTGGATTGATCAAACAGCACCGCCATACGTTCCCGAGCCATTTTATTGCCACGTCTTGTCACATCCGTCAAAAAATAGCGAGAAAAGTAGACGTTGAGCTGATCTGTAATATCGACTGTTTGCACATTGATGGCCAAATAATCAGCCAGCAACTGTACATGCAGAGCACTTTCTGTATGAAAATGTTCAAATGGCATAAAAAAACCATGCACATGGTCTTTTCCCAAAGCCCTAACAGCCAAACAGGCCACCACAGCCGAATCAATCCCTCCTGAAATACCAACAACAAAATTCGACAACCCCGTCAAAGCCAGCTGTTTTCTTAAAAAATCCACCAGATAGTCCGTTACCTTCTCACAATCAATCATTGGCAATTCTGACATAATACCTGGTCACTCCTGTGAAAAGAACAGTAATATTAAAAACTCAACCTTGTAATCGCTTACTTTACATCTTCAACAATAACACCTTGCTCACGAGCAATTGTTCCCAGAACACCGTTTACAAACTTGGACGAGGTCTCTCCTCCAAACTCTTTAGCTAACTCCACAGCTTCATCAATCGCAACTTTGTATGGAATCGATCGAGCTATCGCCATTTCATAAACAGACAACCGTAAAACCGCCAGATCTATCTTGGCAATCTGATCAACTGGCCATTCTGGAGCTGCTTTCTCAATCAGTTGATCAGTTTCAACTAGTGCTGGTGAAATGCTTTGCCCAACCTGTTCAAGCAACTTTCTATCATACACTACAGGCGGAAACTCATTGAGAAACTGATCTATAAAAACCGAAAGTGGACGCTTTTCAAAAAAAGAAAAAGCAAAAAGCGCCTGCACCAAAATCCTTCGAGATTCATGCCTCGAATCTATACGTTTCGGTTGCTGTTTTTTTAGCATAAAAAGGTGCTTTCTCTCAACAATTCATCAAGAATTGTTATATCCTGTTTACTGCCCAACGAAGTAAATTCACCAATCTTTACACTCCACTCAAAATACCACGTAAATCATCTAATTCCTTAATCCAATAATCCGGTTCACCCTCTTTTGTTTCTGCAACCAACACCGTCCTCAACCCCACTTCTTTGGCGGCTTCCAAATCGCGAACCCAACTGTCACCGACCATAACAACACGTCTAGGCAACAAGCTAAACTCGTTAATAATTGTATCATAGTAGGCTCGAGAGGGCTTCATACTCTTTGCCACCTCGGGAGTAACCAACATTTCAAACTGGTCATATCCACCGAGAACTACTCGCAACTTCAACATCAGTGCTTTCTGAAATTCATCCGATGCCACAACTAGCTTATACTCTTTATGTAAATCCGAGATTAGACTCTTAACACCTCGAGCCGGCTGAAGATTTTTCCCAACTACTTCCCAAAACACTTCAACAGATTCAGCCAACAACTGAGGTGTATCTTTAAAAAATTTCTGCAAAAGTAGCTGTAAGGAGTACTCTCTTTTTCTAACACTGGGATTAGGATCTAGTTTTATTTTATTAACAATCTGAGCATGTACTTCTTCAAGCCTTTCCAGTGGCACACCCGTTTTAGAATGCAGGAACTGAAAAAGCGCTTGATAACCAAGCTTAGATGCCTTTTTCGTAAAATACAGTGTATTATCAGCATCAAAAATCACACAGGAAACCAAAAGTGGAGATGAGGTCATAAAAAACCAAAGTTACTAAAAATATTGTAACAAAAAACAACAATTCTAGGCATTGATAGCTAAAACCATTTTCTAATTCCTTTCACCAGTTACACTAAAATGCTATAATTAAACTCATCCGCAATAAAAAAGAAAACTCTTCAGACAATTCATGAACATTCCAACTTGGCTAGAACTGCTCTTTGTTTTATTCCTCATTATCCTCAACGGATTTTTTGCAGCGAGTGAAATTGCAATTATCTCGGTGCGCAAAAGCCTTATCAAACAACTTATTGCAAAAAATGATAAAAAAGCCTCCATCCTCATGGAGCTGCACAATAATCCCGACACCCTACTCGCAACCATCCAAATTGGTATAACAATCATCAGCACCCTAGCATCTGCTTTTGCAGGTGCCACCATTATCGAAGCCCTATCAAGTCTTATTATTCAAATTCCCATACCCGCCATCCAAGCAATTGCCCACTCAATTTCATTCATCATCGTTGTTGCAGGCATCTCTTACCTTTCATTGATTGTTGGAGAACTAGTACCAAAAACACTTGCCCTTCAACACGCTGAAAAATTCTCACTTTGGTGCGCCCCAATCATTTACTATTTCAGTAAGGTTGCACACCCCTTTGTAACATTACTAACATTTTCCAAAAACGGAGTCCTCCGTATCTTCGGGCAAAAAACCACCTACCACACCCCTTCCATCTCAGAAGAGGAAATTAAAATGATGGTAAAAGAAGGTCGGGAAAAAGGTGTATTTGATCAGACAGAACAAGAAATCATCCAAAAAGCCTTCAGCTTCACAGACACGACTGCAAAAGAAACCATGACTCCCCGATTCAAGGTGCATGCACTGGATGTTAGTGCAGATAAAGACGAAGTGTTAAAAATGCTTGGCGAAAGCGGTTTTGCACGATTTCCGGTATTTGAAGAAGAAATGGACAATATTATCGGAGTACTCCACAACAAAGACGTAATCCACAGCATCGCGGACAAAAAGAAAATTGATCTTCGCAAACTAATTATTAAACCTCTCTTTGTTCCTGAAGCTATAACACTTTCTCGTTTACTAAAAAAACTGCAAAAAGAACGCCAATCCATGGCCATCGTCATCAACGAGTATGGCAGCATGGAAGGACTGATAACGGTTGAAGACATTCTCGAAGAACTCGTAGGAGAAATTCGAGACGAAACTGATGATCACGAAATGAGCGAGGTAAAAAAAGTTAAAGAAAATATTTTCTTGATTGATGGAGCAAAAAACATCAAAGATATTAACGAAACACTCATGCTCAATCTTCCTGAAGAAGAAGAATTTGAAACAATCGCAGGCTTTATCCTTTCCCATCTGCAAACTGCCCCTGAAAAAGGAAAGTCTGTTGTATTTAACAATATGAAATTTTCTATAGAAAAAGTAGAAGAAAATCGTATAGCAGAAGTTAAAATTGAACTTTTGCCCGAAGATACTAAAAAGAAAAAATAAGTAAATACTTATTCCCCAGCCATAGTTACATGTACATCCCTTCCCTCACCCACAAGCTCCACCAAACCATCCCTCTTCATCTCTTCAATCACAGAATAGAGAAACTGCTCTTCACGCTGATAATCATCTACAAGACTCTGCAACAACAAGCTCTGATTCGTTTCCAAAAGTCGTTTCAAAATCCGCCCCCGATACCACCTTCGGGAATGAAGAAAAGAACTCTGCTTAGAAGTTGAAGCTATCTTCGATCGACGAGACGTCAAATAGACTGCACCATAATCCATCAGCGCATAGTGCCACTCACGAGACTTTCCTTTTGGAAAAACCTGATGTGCCACATCAAAAAGCTCTTTCAAAGAAATCTTTTCATCCAAACCAAGCTCATGGATAAGAATTCGTCGTATGTTAGTATCAACTGTCGCAACATCCATTTCGAAAGCAAATATCTGTATAGCTCTAGCCGTATACTCACCAATCCCTGGTAAAGCAAGTAAATCCTCAAGCTGCTCAGGCATTTCCCCCTCAAAGCAATCAACCACGACCTGCGCAGCTTTTTTCAATCGTAAAGCCCGATTGTTATATCCCAATCCAGACCAAAGCAGCAATAAATCACGGTTGGATGCTTGTGAAAGATGGAAAAAAGAAGGGTACTGAGCAACAAATCGTTCAAACTTTGGAATCACTCTTTCTACTTGAGTCTGTTGCAACATCACCTCAGAAACCCAAATTTGATAGGCATCATGTGTCCTTCGCCAAGGCAGCGCTTCCCTTTTATTTTCTTCATACCATCGCCAAATCTTCAGTTGAAACTGTTTGATTGTATCTGAAGAAATCTGTTCGGTCATACGCATCCTAAAGCTTTATCGGATATAAATATTTTGCCTACACCACTTCCTGAATTTCCACCATATTTGTCGCGCCCTGATGCATAATATTTGCGCCAGATACAATTAACACCAGATCATTTTTCTTAATAAATTTCTGTTTTTTTGCTTGGTCAATAATCGTAGAAATGGCTACATCTCGACCTTTTGAGTGATGAGGAAAACAAACCCCCTCAACACCGTAGGTCAAGTTAAGCTGTAATGCAGCCAACGGAGTTGAGGTAAAAGCAAAAACCGTATGTTTTGGTCTAAAACTTGCTATCGCCCTTGCAGTAGTTCCCGAAGCAGTAGCCACCAAAATCGCAGCTATAGGTAGATGCTCCGTAATATCATACACCGCACGAGCTATTGCATTTGTCATTGGCTTCCCAACCTCGTGTCGGGAACTAGAGTGAACCAGCTCACGGTGACGTTCAATAACACGCGCAGTTTTTGCCATCGCCATAACCGCTTTAACTGGGTACTTACCCATAGCGGTTTCCCCAGACAACATCAGTGCATCCGCTCCATCAAAAATAGCATTCGCAATATCAGAAATTTCAGCCCGAGTTGGAACTGGACTCTCAATCATCGATTCCAGAATATGGGTGGCAATAATACTAGGCTTCCCCTGTTGTTGCGCCTTCCGTAAAAACTCTTTCTGACGCAGTGGAACTTGCTCCAGCGGGGTTTCAACACCAAGATCACCACGAGCCACCATAATACCATCAGAGATGGTAAGGATCTCATCAAAATTCGCTACCCCTTGGCTATTCTCGATTTTGGAAATTAACTTTATCTTACTCTTACCAATAATCTTCTTTGCTTGAATGATATCTTCTGCCGAACGAACAAATGAAAGAGCCAAAAACTCAACTTCATGCTTCGCAGCAAGTTTTGCTATAGCAAGATCTTTTTCAGACAACGAGGGAAAATCCAACACAACTCCCGGAACATTCACGGTCTTTCGAGGAAAGACCATCCCGCCATCTACCACTTTGCACAAAGCACTTGTCTCATCAGCTTTAACAACTGACAAAACAACTTTCCCCTCATCAATAAGCACTGAGTTTCCTTTTTTTAAAAAAGAAAACAACTTAGGGTAATCCAAGGATAAAGTAACAGCTTCGTCTTTTTGATCACTTTTCTTCCCAGTACCTAAACGAACACTGTTTCCTTCAAAAAGAGCTATCGGTTTATGTAGTCCCTGAATTCTGACCTTAAATCCCTGTAAATCAATCAAAATAGCCGCATCAGGGACATGCTTTCTCAGATGAGCTATATTCGCACCAACTTCATCAACTGTCGGAAAAGAAGTATTAATTCGAAATATACGAACTCCGTGCTCATAGAGAGAAACAAGGGTTGCAGGATCCGAACAAGAAGGGCCAAATGTGGCAACAATTTTTGTTTTGAGCATTTTGGATAAGAAAGAGATTACTACAATGCCAGTATACCCGTTTCACCATCAGGAGCAATTCCACAAATCTCAAAATAATCAGTTAAACGACTTTCCACATCCACAACTTGATGAAGCGTTAGGATTATAAATTGTAAATCCTGCACCCTGCAAAGTATCTAGATAATCAATCGTTGCGCCCTTCAGTTCGGAAAAACTAAACGGATCAACAAAAAATTGAGCCCCATTGATTTCAACAACTTTATCGTTAGCATTTGCCTTTTCTGAAAACTCAAAACCATAGGTTTTTCCTGAACACCCACCTGGTTTTACAGTAACCCGCAAACCCATGCCGATTTTTTCTTTTTTCTCCATAATTTCCTTCAACTTTGTAACAGCCCGTTCGGTAATAACCAATTCACCAAGAGTCCCTAACTCAACAGGGATTTCATCATTCAGCTTTCTTACTATTGCATCAATCCGCGCATCTTCCATACCATGCCCAGCCAAACCCTGCTCAATAGTTTCCCAATATGCCGCACCACAACCAACACAATGTACTCCCTCTGCAGTCAACACCTCCGCCAATGATGGGTATCGTTCAATAACCTCACCAATAGTCATATCCCGAGTAATGGTTACTTTAGCTATCTGCTGGGTAGAAGTCATAACATATCCTCAAATTTGTAAAATAATATACAACCACCCTTGCAGCTCAGTATAAACTGGACACAGACAACTAGCAACTACTTACAAGTTCCACCAGCATCTGGGTAGTTTCCATCAAGCACACAGGTTAAACCCGTCTCGCAAGCTATTCCCACTATTCCACCACAAAAAGCACCTTTTCCTACAGGCTTCCGAGGATCAGCTCCGCCCCCCGAAACAGTAGCTGCGCTCCCAGGATTTTCGCCCGAAGGTACTACTGTTGTAGAAATAGTGCCGTCACCAGTACTATCCTCCCCAGAATCAATATTATTTCCACGATCACAGGTAACACGGGCTGGAAAACTTTCCTGAATAATACAATTGTCAGTCGGGCAATTAATCATTCTGCAGGTCTGATCGGCATCAACAGGTAAACACTGGGGACGATCAGTGTCTTCCAATACACCACAGAAGAAGTCTGGATTGCAATCAACCGTCTTGCCATCAATAATTCCACAAACCCCAACAACAGGAGTTAAATTAACAGGTGAGACTTCAGAAGGCATAACAGAGACTACTGGAGTTATAACAGCTGTATCTGATTTATCTGCAGCATTCTTTGCACAACCAATCAACAACACTGCTGGGAAAAGAAAAACAACCAATAACCGTGAACGAAAAGCAAAAGACATAATGTATTCCTAATAAGTTACTCAAAAAGCATAACAAAAAAATCAAGAGTGCACATCACCAAGCACTATTGCCGAATTAAGTGAAAAAAAGGAACCTGGCCACTAAAACCTTTGGAAAACCTCACAGGTGAAATTGAAATACCACCCCGCCTAGTATAAATACAAGCAACACAAAGCTTTTCCGGATCACACTGCCTCAGAATATCCATAAAAATCAATTCACAGCAATGCTCATGAAACCCCAGATGATTTCTCAGGGAAATGATGTAACGCAACAACCCACGCTGATCAATCTTTTTGCCAGTATACTTTACCCATACCGTCCCCCAATCAGGCTGCCCTGTAACAGGACACAAACTTCTCAACAGATGGGAATACAAAATCTCTTCAGCCGGCTCATTATGAATAGATAGCAAACCCGCATCATGAACAAACTCCGTCACTGGTATTGTTTTGTCATCAAGCAACACACCTTCCAGTTCAGTAAAGCGCAGCGAGTCCCAGTTATCCGGCAATGTAACCTCAACGGTGCAAACATCCGTCTTCAGAATGTTCTTTAAATCATTGTTGATAGTCTGCGCGACATCATGCTCTGAAGAAAACTTAGAATTATTGAAAGAATTAAGATACAGCTTCAAGCTCTTCGACTCAACAATATTGGTACTCAATGCCGAATATGCAATATGAACAACCCCCACATGAGGCTTCCCTCGCTCATCTAGCCACGACACCTCAAAACAACTCCATTCATCCCGCCCATTAAAAAGCAGCTCATCAACAACGCCTAAACTCGCTCTACCGTTTTCTCTGGGAATGGGAAAGAGAAGAGAACTATCATACTGATCTTTGTAAACTGTACTCTTACCTAATGGATTGCTCATAATCCTCCCGCTCCAAACGTGCCCAAGACGTAGGCGTTTCAAAAAGAACAACCGTCTCCAGCCTGATCTTTTCCTTCGAAATCAAAGGATTTAATTTTCCAAAAATCACTAAAGCAAAATGTTCACAAGTAGGAGGACGAGAAAGAAAATCAGGAAGTTCATTCAGATACTTATGATCAAAATAGGTAATAATTTCTTCTTTTACAATCTGCGACAGATCAGTAAAGTTAATCACCATACCACCTGCATCCACTGGACCTTTCACCGAAACCTGCAGCCTATACGTGTGCCCATGCAACGAAAAACACTTCCCAAACACATCTGCATTCTGCTCATCACTCCAATCCTCTCGCATCAACTTATGCGCCGCATCAAACACAAACTCTTTAGTAATAATCATTACAAACTCCGTTAAATCGATCTAACGAGGGAGAATTTCTACCGCGGGCTACCTCTCGTCCGCCTCAGAAAGTATAACACACCCTCTATCAAACAACGATGCAAACACAGAAAAAAAGCATCCGCTAGGCACCTTAGACATCCGTCAGGCATAAAAAAGCATCCGCAGGCATCCCAAGACATTCGTCAGGCACCGCATTTTCTCACACAAGAGCCAGGTCAACACCCCCACCAAACGCCTAGGAAATCTCTCCACCCCACACCCTCTCACGGTTACAGCCTCACGGGTACAACTACAACCTCATTCTCGCCCTTTGATGCCCGTCGAAATACGTCGTAACCCTCAACGCGGGATTTACTTCGACTTGATTTTTTTTGGTTACTTTTTTTTTTCAAGAAAAAAAAGTAACTCGACATGCAGGCGAAAACCACCGTAGATAATAGGTTCACTGCACACCACCTAAGAAAAACGCTCCCCCAAAAAGCATCCGCTAGGCATTCCCCAACCTCTAACCTAGAGTAAAACCTCACCCAATCTGTAAAAAGAACGAAAATCAACCTATACTAAACCCCGAAACCAGCAATAAAATCATGAAATACAACATCTCAGAAATATTCCACTCCATCCAAGGCGAAGGCCCCCACATCGGCCACCCTGTAATATTCCTCCGCCTCTCCGGCTGCAACCTCCGCTGCAAATGGGGAGAAACCCTCTGCGACACCCCATACACATCCTGGAACCCCGAACAAAATCTCCTCTTAACCGAAGAAATTCTCACCCAACTAGAAATCACCGCCCCAACCTGCAAACACATCGTAATCACCGGAGGAGAACCAACCATACAACCTGATTTCAAAGAATTATGTGTAGCACTGAAAGCAAATGGCTACAACCTCGACCTCGAAACTAATGGAACAGGACTCATTCCCGATGAAATCGACACAATTGTCTGCAGCCCAAAACTATCCGATAGCATTCCCACAGGCACATCTTTTGCAGAAATCCACGAAAAAAGACGAACAAAACTCCATCCCACCATCCAAGGAAATGACACCCGCCTCAACCTAAAATTTGTAATCTCTCCCCGTACTGACATTCAAGAAGTAAAAAACATTCTCCAACAATTAAACTCCCCCGCCGAACGTACCTATCTCATGCCTGAAGGCATCACCTCCGAAGTGATTAGAAAAAATTCCCCAGTTGTTGCTGAAATGGCTCTTAAAAATGGCTTCAACTTCTCCACTCGTCTCCATATTTTGCTCTGGGGAAATAAAAGAGGAGTCTAATGATTTTTTCACTTTTTCTCTTTCCGCTTAGACTTCCACCACTCCATTCGTTTCTTCACTTCACGCTCAAACCCCAGTTCACCAGGGAGGTAATATTCTTTTTCTTTCATCTTTTCAGGAAAATAACTCTGATCCACAACCTTATCTTCAGTATCATGAGGATATAAACAACCTTTGCCATAATCAAGCTCTTTCATAAGCTTCGTTGGTGCGTTTCGAATGTGTAAAGGCACAGGTTCATTCCGCGTTTCTTCCACATCTTTTCGCACCTGATTGTAGGCAACATACACTGCGTTGCTCTTCGGTGCCGTAGCAAGATACACAACCGCCTGAGCGAGCGCATTATTTCCCTCGGGCATCCCAATAAAATGCACAGCCTGCTGTGCAGCCATACATACCACCAACGCCTGTGGATCAGCCATTCCAACATCCTCAGAAGCAAATCGAACTAAACGACGGACAACATACAAAGGATCTTCACCAGCCTCCAACATCCGCCCCAACCAGTACAATGAAGCTTGAACATCGCTTCCCCGCATACTCTTATGCAGCGCAGAAATGATATTGTAATGCTCTTCCCCGTCCTTATCATAAAGCAACGCCTTCTTCTGAACCGCCTGTTGCACATCCTCCAAAGTCACTTGCCGGTCTTTCGACAATTGCACAGCCAACTCCAGAGTAGTCAACGCACTACGAGCATCACCATTTGCCATGGAAACCAAATAGCTTTTTGCATCATCAGAAAGCTGTGCATGCAACAAACCACGTTCATTATCTATAAGCGTCTTCTCGATTATCTTTGCAATATCGTCATCTTCAAGAGCGTGCAAAACTAAAACCCGTGATCGGGAAAGCAACGCCGCATTCACAGAAAAAGATGGATTTTCCGTCGTCGCACCAATAAACGTAATTGTCCCCTTCTCCACATAAGGAAGGAAAAAATCCTGCTGAGCTTTGTTAAATCGGTGCACTTCGTCAATAAATAAAATCGTCTTCCTCCCCTTCAACCGCTTACGTTCCTGAGCTTGTTGCACAGCCTCTTTCAAATCTTTTACCCCCGCAGTTACCGCCGACATCTGGACAAAATGGCTATTCGTCGATTTCGCAATTATATTTGCTAGCGTTGTCTTTCCCGTCCCAGGAGGACCCCAGAAAATCAAAGACGCCAACAAATCCTTTTCAATCAGCTGTTTTAAAATCTTCCCGTCGCCTACTAAATGTTCTTGCCCGTAAAACTCCTCAAGTATCCCTGGTCGCATCCTCTCCGCCAGAGGAAGATGCCTCGGATCATCGTTATCCTGATAAGAAAAAAGATCATAAACCATAGTAACAAGCATTATAACACAGCAAAAACTACCCATCCTAACACTTAACTCTTATACTGGATCTGTAACGATTTCTTATCCACTCTCGTACATAAAAATAGAATCAAACATTATCAAGGAGAAACCAATGATCCGAAAAACCGCCATCCTCTTTGCAGGACTGGCACTCATCACCGCCGCAATAGCAACACAAAGCACCAGTTCATTCGCAAAAGACCAGTTCTTCGCTCGCGACGGCTTTGAAGCCAAATGGGTAGCACAAACACAAGCCAACACAACAGACGAGTTTATGCGCGTACAACCCTGTCAAACCGTTGATTTTCAAGCAACATTTCAAAATACCGGATCAATCACTTGGCAGAAAAATGGCACCGAGCAAGTTGCTTTCAATATTTACAAAGACCCAGAAGTAATTTCCCACCCAAAAACCTTTAGTTATCAACCTGGACAAAAAGAAAGTTTTTTCCAAGACACTTCTTGGGTATCTCCCTTTAGGATAGGAACAATCACAGAAGAAACAGTAGCCCCTGGAGCAAATGGCACTGTCGCGATGAAATTTACCATTCCCTGCGATGCTCAAGTTGGAAAGTATCGCGAAGACATTTCCATGGCTGCCGGCAGCTACTGGATGAAAAATACTGATAATGGTGATCCACTAAACGTAGCTCATATTTGGGTAGGTTTCGTAATACAGGACACATCTCCCACGTCTTTAACTGGTGCCCTAAACAAAATTCCAAAGGATCTTGGACTATTTAATAACAATTACCTCGATCTTCCCCTAACTTACTATGAAGCAGGAAGATTCTCATCTGGAAAATACCAAGGTTATACAAAAATTATTGCGTTTTCAGAAACAATCGGTATGGGAAGTCCTACCATCTACACTTTTGCTACTAAGGATTTCATCACATATGTCTTAGACTACGACATAACAAAAGATGAAAAATATCCGATTTCTGATCAAAATAACCCATACTACAATATAGTAAAAGAAAAAATTAGTGGAATCGATAATGTACGTGGAGATTTACAACAGGAAATTCGACTAGATGATCAGTTTAGCCTTTTTGCTAAAGAAATGCTTTTCAGTACAACTTCTCCAACTTCAGGAAATTCTATTTTCTCTCCCGAAATCGATCCATCCTCTTACACCCCCCTAGAATCTCCCTACACAAAACTGAAACTTTATGCTGAAAAACCAGAAGAGCTCTTCGTAGCTAACGAACCATATAAAGGATATGCAAAAAATTATATCGACAGACCTAATTCCATCATCGCAGTTGACAGCACAGGACTTGCTTACCGTTATGATATAACCTATAACGAATCTTTAACAAATTATCATAACAAATATCTACAATATCTAGATGCTATAAATGCACAAAATCAGGGTTCTTCCATAAAGGCCGAAACACTTTTTCCCAACACTACGTTAGGTTTTTCCTCAAAAGATGCAGAAACAAAACAAACTCTCTACAAACAATACGATGAACCCTTTGGTGGCTCATGTGGATCACCTGCTCATAAACTCTGGGTTACTAAGAATATCGATACCATTAGCATGGACACAATTGGGAAAATCAATAAATCACCCATCAAAACATCAATATCCCATCAGCTTAATGAGCTTGAGTACCACTCAAAAACAACCTACGACGATCAAACATTTTTCACTCTTAATAACGTTGGCAAGCCAACCTATCAACAATATCTCAAAAAAAACCCCGTCATTTTTCTTAAAGACTATTGGAATAGAACCATTGTACTTGGGGAATATGACTACCGTCTTATGGGCGGTTGCGGAAAACCAGTCATCTACCTCTATCCTGAAAAACCTACTGATGTCAAAGTAGAATTTACAGCACCCATGAAACTCGATATCGACATTCCAACCTACAACAACGGATGGAACGTCAAAGCTTTCCCCAGCGGCGATCTTCAAGATCTCCGACCGCAATACACCAACTGCTCCGCATTCAATCCAGCGCATAGAGGATCAGAATACGCTCAAAAAGCCTGCAGCACTGGAACTTACCCTTACATTTATTGGGCAGGACAAAGTCTTACCAAGAAATATCCAACACTAGGAAAAGGCTGGATCATCCCAGAAAAAAATCTAGACCAGTTTCTCAACACCACTTTGGACTCAATAGGACTTTCAGCAAAAGAAAAATCTGACATGCTTGAATACTGGCTCTCAGAGCTTCAGAAAAAAAATGCTCCATATTATCGCATCAGTTTCTTACAAACAGCTGAAATGAATGCTTTAGCCCCAATGAACATCACCCCAACACCGACAACACTCTTCCGCATCTTCTTAGACTGGGAACCACTATCCGAAAAACCTGAACAAACACTTCAACCACAACAACTAAACAAGCTTATCCGCAATGGTTTCACCGTTGTTGAGTGGGGAGGTCTAAAAAGGTAACGACAATACTTTCAGCTCCCTAAAGCATGTAAATCTCGAAATTCCCACCCTCGATGGACTTCCAACATCGAGGGTTTTTAAATTAACCCCACTCACTAATTTCTCTAAAATAATTTTGACTAGACCAACTACTTGACCTACAATAAAACTATGATCAAAGCAAATC
>Ga0194060_10000603_pt1 | contig 26156 bp, 49 predicted proteins | sample SepL225m_MetaG_FD_163427 | JGI IMG/M metagenome (GOLD analysis project Ga0194060, IMG submission 163427) | Anoxic zone freshwater microbial communities from boreal shield lake in IISD Experimental Lakes Area, Ontario, Canada - Sep2016-L222-5m | ecosystem: Environmental > Aquatic > Freshwater >... | reverse complement strand
CCAATAATGTTGAAAACAAAAACTCTAAGGGAAGCTGGAGTAACTAAGATTAATGTTTATAAAAGTCATGTGATAGATCCGGGGTCTTTACTAACAAGTATCCAGCCGCCTAATGATTTGTTTTTGCCGCCGGCAAGTAATGAATAAACATTTCCCTTATTAAGTGAATAAGTTTTAATAAACTCACTCCGTGTCATGTAAATTACTTCTTTAGTTCTTTTATGAGTAAAACAATAAACAGTATGGTCAAATTTTGGATGATTCTCGCCGGACCAATTATGAGTACCGTCTAATATTCGTTGTGTTGTTACTTTAGGTCCTGGATTAGAATCACCGAGAAAATGGTGTGTACCATTTTTAATCCTATTAGCATTATTTTTTCGTTGAATTTCCCCGCCTAACCAATTGTGGGTCCCATTTAGAAGCATTTTCCTTGCTCTCTCTTTTGCTAACTCTTTATTGGAAAAATAATGAGTACCGACCTCAATCTGTTTCTTTGCATTTTTAGATTGCATTTCCCCGCCTAACCAATGATGGGTGCCATTTTTTACTCTCTCCCTTGCTGCATGTCGTTGCCAATCTGAATTTTGAAAGTTGTGTGTTCCGCCTTCAATTCGCTTGTTTGCTGCGTCCCGGGCCAATTTACTTTTGTCCTCAGGAGAAAGTTTTAATGCTCGGCTGATCAATAAGCAAGCAGACCAATCACCTTGACGATAATGAATATTATAATGCTCCTGAATAGGAACGCAGATTAAATTATCTGGTAAATTGTTTTGATGATTTCCATCTAAATGATGAATTTCATAAGCACGACCGTTATCCTCGCGTTGGATTGGGCCGTTATGGTTTTCGTATATTTTACGATATTTGTTTGTTCCGCAATAAATACACATGCTGATACTCCTGTTTAGTATTAGAGAGGGCGGGAATCTCACTTCCGTGGCTCTCACTTTTATTTATCTATTTGCCCTAAATAGTAGAATATTTTAGACGGTTCTGTTATAATAAATACTTATGAGCAATGCCGATAGTCGGGTTGCTCAAGTCATAACTTGCTTAATAGGAGAAAAATATGACACGCACTTTAACACTCAGGTCTCACGACATTCCCCAGTTTCAAAAATTCGGCATCGGTTTCGATTCCATGTTTGACGAACTATTACGGGTACACGATCTTCAATCTAACACAACTTATCCTCCGTACAACGTGATCAAACACGACGAGAATACGTTTAGCATTGAATTGGCTGTAGCCGGATTCAAAGAAGGCGACATTGAAGTAACTCTGGAAAAGAATCAACTATCAGTCACCGGTAACAAAGCGAAACCCGTAAGTGAATCAGATTCCGAAACCGTTTACTTAGTTCATGGAATCAGTTCTCGTTCGTTTGAACGAATTTTCACTTTGGCAGAACATGTTTCAGTCAGCGGAGCGGTAACCGAAGCCGGTATTCTCACGATCAATCTTGAACGTGTGGTTCCGGAAGAGAGCAAACCCAAACGGATTGCTATCAATTACACTAAATAGTATAATACAACATGCGGCGATTTTGCCGCACAAGGAAACATATGTCTAAAACTGATACAACTACAAAAACCAAAATCAAGCCGAATCTGGCTCTCATGGAACCGCCTCTTTTCAAGATCATCTATATCAACGATGAGGTTACCACGATGAACTTTGTGGTTGAAAGTTTGGTTGACTATTTCAATTACACCGAAGATACAGCCGCGGGCATCACCAAGAGTATCCATGATACTGGTAGTGCCGTTGTTGCGATTCTGCCGTATGAAATTGCTGAACAGCGCGGAATAGAGGTTACCATTTCTGCGCGGTCGCAGGGTTTTCCATTACAGATAAAAGTAGAGGCTGATGTATAGATCGGCAGTTTGTAAAGTGATACCGGCGCATATTAATAATACCGCCGGTATTTCCACAATGTGGGCAAGTAACTCTCTGTTGTGGCCCCTTAGCAACACCTTTAGTTCTTTCGCTTTTAGCAGCATTTTGCGCGGCAGTATGTTTTTTGCCAGTCATAGTAATGCTATGATTTAAGTTTTGTTGAATAGAATGTTTTATCCTGGATCTGGCGCCAATGGCAGCACATTGATCAGGTGTTCGCTTGACTCCTTTGCTATATGTATTTCCTATTTTAGCAAGTGACATTTTCTCTCGCGCAACCGGTGTTCTTATAGCACCACAGCAACCGTCACCACCATCCGTCCCATTTCGCAGTATTCCCTGTGGACGATCATAATATTGTAAATCCTTACGACCGTACCATTGGATATAGCGGCGCTCCAATGCTAGTGCTCCAACTTCTGTTAATCTTGTTTCCAATATAATAATACGCGATGACAACTTCGGCGATTTAATCGCCTCTCCTTTCATATGTCGCCATGCTCTATCATACTTCCCCTTGCCTATATAATATGGTGAACCATCTTTACGCAAATATGCGTAAACATAGAATCCGACGGGATACTTACTGATGGAATAAATATTCATGCTGGTGCTCCTTTTTAGCATTAGAGAGGGCGGAGGTGCAAACTCGTGGCTCTCACTTTTATTTATCTTAAACCGTGATTCTTTTAGCCCAGTAGGGCCTACTTAGGTAGGGATTGTTAACGTAGTTGATGCCATCAATAGTGGCATCAACTATTTTTTTGTATGATCCGAACACCCAGTGACTTACTTTTCGTTCGGTGTCTTTTTCCAGACAAATGCTTGGTGGTATCTGATCATAGATACAATCGTCCTCTTCACCGAAGAAGAGGGTAGGATTCGGTACTGAACCTGTTACCACGACGATTTTTGAAACATCCATGTGAAGTTGGAGTTTCTCCAGGCTGTGACCAAGATACGCAATATCTTCAAATTGGCGCATGTCAGACATATCATCCTGTTTCACCTGACCATACCAACCGTTGGCGCCCATGATGGCGACATTCTTTATGACTACTACGTTACTCATAAGTAGTGCCACATTGCGAATGCCTCTACAGGTTCTGATGATTTCTTCTGTCCTTAGGGCCACATCTGGCACACCTTCATATTCTGCTGATCCAATGGTATAGAAAATACCTTGGTAGAAATGCGACAGATGAAAAAGCGTTTGGTGTATAGTTCGCAGATCGCCACTTATGTTACCTGCGACTATACAATAAAGGCTAGTGGCTTTGCCTTCCCAGTTGAAACTATCTTCCGGGGAAAGGTGTAAATCGCTTATTACATCAAAGCCGATGCCCTCCATGAACTTACTTCTTGGATGTTTTGGCTTTTGGTGCTGCTTTTGGCTTTGCCACTGCAGGTGCCTTGACCGCTGTAGGCTTTGCCCTAGGCTTCGCTTTTGCCTTAACAGGAGCAACTACTTCAACTGGAACAACCTCTGCGACTGGCTCTGGCGGAAGAGTATCCACCGCTGCCACGGCAGGAGTTCCATTCCATTCAGCATCAGTAAACTTATGCAATCCAGTGCAGAAGCCTGTTGAACTGCGACCACAAGTACACGTAGGTGCCTGTGGAACTTCCGGCGCCTCAACTTTGTAAGGTGCTACCGGTGCTTGTTGAGTTGGATAACCCATAAATCGTTTTAAAAAATCCCACATAAAATTCTCCTATGACTACTATTTATCTCCTTTTATTCCGTATATAAAAATGATAAATACGCTATGGGACGGAAATCTGAACTTTGGAAGATGATGCAGGAACCATTGCCCGCTTTAGCCGAGCAAAAACGGCTCCCATATCGTCCTTCCAAGGCAGAAGCCAGGCGCATTTACAAACTAATTAACGAGTCAATATTCAGTAATATGCTGGCCACGCCCGACATTGAACTAATGGCGAACTGCCCTAAGTACTGGGGAATGTGTTACGGTGAATATTCTCCTATCAAATACCGAAAAACTCGCTGCCGGATTCGCCTCATGGACAAATTCTACTGCCGCCAATGGTTCATTGTCACACTGGCCCACGAACTTATTCATCAGTTTCAATGGGATATAGTTGGCCCGACGAGAGAAGAACAAGGAAAAGAACGCATGTTGAGTCACGGTCCGACATTCTTTCAATTCCGTGACAAATTTGCCAAGCACGGCATGCCGTTGAAGGTATCACTGCGTAGCAAGAAATGGTTCACTCATCAGGATTTATTCAAATGCTGATCATTGGCTAAATACTCAATGCGCGATATTCTAAACATTCTGGAACAACTGAACGAAAGTACTGGTCTTGCCGGTAGAAAAGCCGGAGACACGTTCCGTAACCCTGCAGGAGACGAAATCGTTTTCTCAGAGATAAAATTCTTCCCCGAAGAAGGTGGCAAGTACACCAAGGAACAAATGGATGAGGCTCTTGCCGGAGTAGAAGCGCAAGCACCTAATATTCAATGGCAAAACAACCGCACTGGACGATCCGGTGGATTCGCCGTGGTGTCATTCTCGGGCAAAGATGGTCCGATGTTTATCGGACGCTACATGGAATCAATCAAGATATCTGCCAAGGAAAACTTTGTGCCAAATGTGGTAGGTGACTATAGGTTTGCAGGTAAGGCTGCCGCCAAGGCTCATGCAGGATTGTCGCCGCAAGATTTACTTACACAAAAGATTGATCTGTCTGCATCTGACATTATGAATCAACTGGCAGAATCCCTCGGTACAGACCATCCGTTATACGCAGTGGCTCATCGGATTGCTTCAGGCGAGAAGTTCCCGCTGATATTCAAGGCACCACCTAATATCAGTTTCACTTCTTTCCGTGATTACTTCTGTGAGATTCTACAGCCGATTGCCCTTCAACAAGGTCAGTGGGTGGGCAATGCAGCAGAAGCAGCAGAGATTTTCCTCGGTGGATCTTTTCAGAATACTCTCATATCATTTGATATGAGCAAGACCGCTGGACTCAGTGATAGTATCATGTCCACTGAAGAAGGAAAGTTTGTGAAGATTAGTTCTAAGGGTGGTGGTGGCGCATACGCCAGTGCCAAGAACTTATTGGATAGTGTCAACGAACTGAGAGAATCACCTAAGGGTGACAAGTTATTGAAAAAGTATGCTGATGTCATTGAGATGATGACCCAGATTCAGAAAGCAGGACAAGCAGGTGCTCCACTGATGCTCGGTATCAAATACAAAATCATTGACGAAGATGATGCCAATATGATTCGCTCTCTGAAAAATACCGCTCTGGTAAATCTTGATAATTTGTCCAATACCGATCTGAGTCCTACTTTGAAGAAACTGGCTAAGGAACGGAAGACTGATAATCCTGAGCAGACTAATCTCTACTATCACCTGATGGCAGCAGTGGCATTCAAAGCGGCAGATGCCGTGAATGATCGCACAAACTTTAGTAAGGCCGCCGCTGACATTCTAAACAACGGTGCCTTGGTGCAGGTGTATACCACTGCCAAAGAAGGAAAGGATACTTGGACGCTGAAACCTTTTGATACCATCTATCCGGGCGAGAGTATCAAGGGTGTGTATCTATCCGCTTCCAAAACATATTACAGCACCAACATCAAAGGTAACTTCACCTTCAAGATTGACCGTGGGCACGGTAAACCAAAAGATGAGAATGTTGATACATCTGCGGGTGAAGCACCTGAACTTGATTTATCCAAGGCATCCAAGGAAATCACTCGTCCGAAGAGAAAGAAAGCCGAACCCGACTCCGGAGTTGGGCGCGAACTACGACCCAAATAAGTTGCGTTTTCTCAGAAATCCATGTATAATACAATTTTACAAGGATTTCCATGTCATTAGTCCCAATAGTTATTGAACACACAAGTCGCGGCGAACGGTCCTACGACATTTATTCCCGTCTTATGCGGGACCGAGTCATTCTCCTCGAAGGCGAAGTCCATGATCAAATGGCAAACCTTATTGTGGCACAACTTCTATTCTTGGAATCAGAAGATGACAAGAAGGATATTTCCCTTTATATCAATTCTCCTGGTGGATCTGTCACTGCCGGAATGGCAATTTATGACACCATGAATTTCATCTCACCAAATGTCAGTACCATTGTTATGGGACAGGCATGCTCCATGGGTTCTCTGTTGGCACAAGCAGGTGCTGCAGGCAAACGATTCATTCTGCCCAATGCCCGTCATATGATTCACCAACCCTCAGGTGGCGCGCAAGGTAAGGCAACCGATATGCTGATCACCGTCACAGAGATTCTGGAGATGAAGAAGAATCTGACCCAAATCTATGTAGATCACAACTCCGCAGGAAAGACATTTGATGAACTCGCCGCTGATATGGAACGGGATAACTATATGTCTGCAACCAAAGCCGTAGAATACGGTCTTGCTGACAAAGTGATAACCAAGCGATAGTTGACAGAAAATACCCTTTCTGCTACAATAAAGCATAGAGGGAAAGGTTCAAAATGAAGAAATTCAGAATTTGCGTTGAAACAGGGTGTACAGGCAACGACTTTTACGATCTGTTCATTGAGGCAGACTCTCTGCAAAGTGCAATCAAAAAGGGTTATGCTTCACATAAAAAGAACCGCAGAGGTGCAGCACTGATCAGCGAAAGAGCCTGTTACGAAGTTACTGACGAACCGAAAGCAGAAATGAAAAAGGGCGAAATGCTTGCGAAGATGTTGGTCATTGCGACTAACGCACATGCCGGACAATTTGACAAAGGCGGCATGCCCTACATTCTTCATCCTCTTAAGGTTATGCACTACCTCAAGTCTGACGACGAGGAACTGCAATGTATCGCTCTTGGTCATGATGTGATCGAGGATACCAACATTACATACAAATACCTCAGGGACGAGGGCATGTCAGAGCGTGTGATCGATGGCATACGTGGCATGACAAAAGTGCCCGGTCAGACATACGAGGAATACAAGGAAGGCGTATTCGCTAACATTGACAGCATGAAAGCCAAAAAGGCAGACTTGCGGCACAACAGCGATATCCGCAGACTGAAGGGTGTTACTGACAAGGATGTTGCCCGAATCGCAAAGTACATGAAGTTTTATTCGGAGATTAACGCCAAACTTGACAATTAATCCGAATTCTGATATACTGTGACTTCAATAAGGTAAGGAGTCACACATGATGGTAGTAGGGAAAATGATGAACGGGGCTGTAGTCCAGATCGTCCGATACGCCGACAAGGTTGGCTTCTCTGATGTTCGCGGTTGGATCTGCGTTTGCTTCGATTTTCACGAAATGAAGCGGCGTCAAACACAAGTAAAGTGGGTTCCCGGAGATACCCGATTTGAGTGGGTTCGGGAGTTCAACTTCGCATGAACATTTTCATGACCATCATGGGCATCTTTGCCCTGGTGGAAATTCTCGGAATTTGGGCTTTTATCGTGTACGCTTTTTGGAAGACTTATCGATAATTTGACAATAAATCCGAAATCTGATACAATACTTTTTCAATCAATACACGGTTAAACATGATTCTGAACAACACACCCCAAAACGAAGCAATCCTCAGCAATGTCGGCGCCATCGGCGAGTTTCGTATTCGCAATTCGGCCAAGGCGTTCTCCATTCTGAGTTCTGGTCTGTACTCAAACAAGATTCGCGCAATCGTCCGCGAGTTGTCATGCAACGCCGTTGACAGTCACGTGGCTGCAGGAAAAGAATCTACTCCGTTTGACATTCACCTGCCCAACTCACTGGAACCTTGGTTCTCAATCAGGGACTACGGCACTGGATTGTCGCATGAGCAGGTCACCAACATCTACACCACTTACTTTGAGTCCACAAAGACTGACTCCAATGCTTTCATTGGTGCGCTCGGTCTCGGCTCCAAGTCCCCGTTCTCGTACACTGACAACTTCACGGTGACCGCAATCAAGAATGGTCATCGTGGCATCTACTCTGCGTTTATCAATGAGCAAGGTGTGCCGAGCATTGCCCTGATGATGGAAGAAGAATCTACTGATCCGTCGGGCGTCGAGGTCAAGTTCTCCGTGAACGATCGGTATGACTACAGCAAATTTGCCCAAGAAGCGCAAAATGTGTTCACCTACTTCAAGTTGCGTCCGGTAGTTTCGGGTTCGTCCGGATTCCGATTCATTGATGTTGTGTATGCTGACCGAGACATCATCCCTGGCGCTCATGTGACTAAGTCGGTATATGGTCATCACCCCTCTGTTGCCATCATGGGCAACATTGCGTATCCGATCAGCATTCCTGACAGTGACAAGTCCCTCAGTGACTCTCTGAAAAACATGCTGAATTGCCATCTGGAACTTCACTTCGCCATCGGTGAACTTGACTTCCAGGCAAGTCGTGAAGGTCTCTCGTACATTCCAAGCACAATTGAATCAATCAAGCGCAAGTTGGAAGCAGTGAGCGCACAACTGTCCGTTCGCCTTGCGGTTGAAGCGGACAAGATTGAAAATCTGTGGGAACGTGCTGTGTACGTGAACACGCGATACAGTGAATCACTTTGGTCTGACGCCGCTATCAAGTATGCCGCTGACACAAAACTGACGCTGGTTAATTTCAGCCAAGCTGGGCGATATCGGTATGACCCGCTGCACACCTTTCAGTTGTTGCAGGACGACCTGAAGAACAAGTACAACATCGTCATTCGCGGATTCTCTCATACCAAGACGCTCCAATCGGCCCGCACTATCAAGCCGGCGATTGTCAATGCACCAGTTGGTAGCCCGAATTTGACTTCGCAGGAGCAGTGGAATATTCAGGTGAGCATGGCAACTCGTCTGGTGTTCAACGATACCAAAGTCGGTGCGCTGCAACGAGCAAAGTACCACTGGAAAAACAGCAAACTGCCCGACAGTTACGTTTACGTCATGGAACCCGCTGATCGTAAGCAACCGATCAACAAAGCACAGTTCCTGAAGGATCTGATGAATCCGCCGGAGAAGAGTGTGTGCATGGCCAGCAGCATGTTGCTCCCTCCCCGATCTGCCGGACTCGGCAAGAATGTGACCATTCTTCAACTGGAAGAGCGTGATGCCAGTCGTAGTCGCTGGTCCAACGAGAAGAAAATGGTTTGGGCATCTTGTGGCAAGGCTGAGGACTTTGACAAGAAAACGACATACTACTACCTGCCAGTCAAGGGCTTTGAGGCTCTCGGACTAATCACAGATGTGAAGGCGATGCACACCCATCTGAAAAACTCAGAAGTGTTCAGGGGAACGGTGTACGGCGTTCGTAAGGGCGACATTGAATACATCAAAACCCAAAAGAACTGGGTCAATCTGGACAAGCATGTTGTTGCTGTTCTGAGCAAACTGGGCAGTGAAAATGTCATGGGTTTGGTAAAACAGTCTATTGACTTTGAAACGTTTTTGAAGTATAATGTTACTTCAATGATCAGTGCTAAGAGTCCGATCACAAAGTTCATTGATGAGTTCAAGGATGTGAAAGCGCCGAAGGGCAACGATTATCGATTGGCTGTTGAGTTTTTGTGTAAAGCATACAAGATCACCACAGCAAAGAATGATGACCCGACTGCTCTGATCAAGAAATGGAAAGAAGTGGTGAGTGATTTGTATAAGCGTTACCCGATGTTGAGTCATTTGGATGGGTATCGCAGTGGCAGTCGTGATCGCACGTTGGCGATTGCTGACTATGTGAATTTGGTCGATTCGATCAAAAGTGTGTAAGTTCTGGTGGGACACAGAATAAAGTCTCTTTTTTAAGGAAATGAAATGAGTTATCCGTACATCGTACAAGGCGCCAACATCGTAGTGGTTATTGGCAATAAGTCACATACCATCAGCCGAACGCACATCACCTATCAAAAGGTTCTGGATGCAATCAAGGCTGGTGATTGGGACGCGGTCAAAGACACAATCGAACCGAAGAAGGTCGTGCTGAACTATGGCCAAGGCAATGTCACAATCAACGGTGAAACGTTGCTGTGGAAGGGCAAGGAACTGAACAGCGGTCTGGCAGTTCGCATGATCCAAATGCTTCAAGAGGGCTTCCCGATTGAGCCGATGGTTCTGTTCATGGAAAATCTTATGAGCAACCCGAGCAAGCGTTCCGTTGACGAGTTGTACGGCTTTCTGGAAAAGAGCAATCTGCCGATCACACCCGATGGCTGCTTCCTGGCATACAAGAAGGTTCGTTCTGACTATCTTGACTGCCACAGTGGCACGATGGATAACAGCGTCGGCAAGGTTCTTGAAATGGAACGCAACACGGTTGACGACGACAAGAACCGCACTTGTTCCGCAGGGCTGCACTTCTGCTCCATGAGTTACCTGAATCACTTCGGTGGTGATCGTACTGTGATTGTGAAGATCAACCCGCGTGACGTAGTGTCCATTCCGAGTGACTACAACGATGCGAAGGGTCGCACATGTCGCTACGAGGTGATCGGTGAACTGAATGTGGATCCTGACAAGGCATTCACTGACGCGGTTCAAGGCATGAGCAATGATCGGGCTGATGCTGAGGTCAGCGAACAGGCTCGCCGTCAACGCACAAACGATGCTATCCAAGCAGCGGCTCGTCAGGCTTATGTCGTGACCCCAGTAGGTCCGAAGACAGGTTCGACACCTTTCTATCGTGGTTACACTGACGGTTTCGGTGATGGTAACTTCAACGCCACTAACGTAGCTCGGAACCAGAAGGCGAATCAAGATTACCGTGAAGGCTTCGACAAGGGTCAGGATGATCGTAACGATGACATGGACGAACGCTATCGCTATGTTCCTCAAGGCGCAACGACACAGTTGTCACCGCAATCGGCATGGCCTTTCCCGGTCACGCCCCGTGATTGATCTGACATGACGGAATCGGCTCTCAGGAGCCTTTTCCTTCGCCTTGACCAATAATGCCATTTCTGCTATAATACATACTTACTCAGAAAGAAACGAATGGCTTATAAGGTTTTGAACGTGATGGATAACATGCGCGACAATTATGGTCCACGCAAAGGTCTTGAAGGCCCGTTTTCGTTCTCCGGCCGAGTGTTGTATTATGACAACAAAGAGGGCCAATACTACGACCCGCGTTCTGACTTCTACGTTTCCGACGAGGAGATGAATTCCATTCGTAATTGGTTCTGTGATCTGCTCCGGGCTTGACAATAATACCCAAATCTGCTATAATACTTACATGAACAAATACACCGTTGAATATAACGACGAAACTCGTCAATTTGAAGTAGTTGAGTGGTCAACGACTACGACCTGGTCTCGCGTCGGCACCACAGTAGCGAAGTTCTCCTGGGAAGTTGACGCCATTGGCGAGTGCGAAATTCTGAACGTCGGATACGAATACGAAATGTCCGAAATTACCTCTTCAGAATGGGACCTGGCTCATGTTTAGTATTTACACTGTCATCGGATTCGCTGTTGGTACCGGAGGTATCTGTTACTTCATCGGTTGGATACACGGATTAACTGATGGGCGAGAATCTGAACGTCAGGACCATTTTACCCGCGCACTTTACGAGAATTCAAAATGAACAAACGAATGAAACATCTACTTAGCCTGGCACTTGACAAGGCTGTGCCCGAGACCTGGACCAGACTTGATATGGATCAGCTGGATCGTCTGTGCGACGAGTTCTCCAAGTTGATTGTCCGGGAATGTGCCAAACTTGCTGATGATACTCCGGGTGAGTATCTGTTGCAACCATATCATTATCCGAGCACCTACATCAAAGAACAACTTGGAGTAGAAAAATGAACGAACAGATTAAACAACTTGCTGAACAGGCTGGATTGAAGGTTGAATCCTGGATGACTAATCCACCGAAGCCCTTTCAGATTCTCGGTAGCACTGAACAGTTTGAAAAGTTCGCCGAACTGATTGTGCGCGAATGTGCCAAACATGCTGACAATGTGCCCGGTGAGTATTTGATGCAACCACACAAATATCCCAGTACTTACATCAAAGAACAATTTGGAATCTGATGAAACGACACTCCCTTCGCGGTAAAGTAACCTGGTCGCTGAACTGGCGCAACGGTTGGATTCGGATCGTCCAGGTGATGATTCGCTGGAACACTAACTGGACACCGAAGTTCACCTACTTCTCTATATCTAACATGAAAGCACAAAATGTCTAAACCACAAGGACCCTGTCCCGTTTGTAATGGCACCGGGCACATGCCCTGCCCTGACAATCTGCGAGAATATGGCGTTCGCAACGGTTGGTACGGTTATCATGCCGAATCTGACACAGTGGACTGCACCAACTGCGGCGCTCAATACATGTTCAGCAAGCCCTCTGGTCAAGTCAATCTGAACAAAGACGGAGTGCCTTGCACTCACTCTTACGAAGGCGAGACGGTAAGCAACTGCTACCATCGGTATGTTTGTAAACATTGCTCAGATACACACCATATAGATTCAGGAGATTGAAATGGACTTTCAGTTTATCGGTCATTGCTATGACCAAAAAGAGAATCACGACAAGGTGTGGGGTGTTATCTGTATTGATGACCGACACTCCTACCCGCGCAGGATGCTGACATTCTGGGGTCGGCGCGGCAAGAAACTCCAGACGAAGATGACTGAGGACAACTGGGACCTGACGAAGTTGATCCGCGCAAAAGAAAACAAAGGATACGCGGGCGTCAACGAGAATCGTCTGAATGAGGTATATCCGGACTTCCAAACTGATCTGGAAAAGACAGCAATGTGGGCTTTATTGAAATTTTAGGAAGAATATGGACAATACTGAATTCATGGTATATTGGATTGACATTCCAGGTGGCATGCACGCCACTCCGACTGGCAATATGAACGAGGCATTGAAGATCGCCAATCGGATGCGCGATGCTAATATGAGGTTCGTCACCATTGCGTCTGAGTCGGTGGCTAACGTCGGCAAACTCGGAGTTGATTCGGTGATCGACGGCAAATGTCCGGACGGAGGCGATTTCCTCGGACGCACCTCTCGGCACGGTATGGCAATGAAAAGGGGCGCCGTATGAAATTCTGTCCGGTGTGTGAACCACCACATGTATGTTGTGACTTCTGTAAGCACTATGACTTCAATGGTGACGACCGAGGGCGATACACCGAAAACGGCTGGTGTCGTCTGCATGAGAAAAAAGAATGGCCAGGCGGAATATGTGATGACTTTCATTGCGCCGAAGCCGATAAATAGTAGATGCATTTACGCTCCCCACGCGCCAATCGAATATTCTCCCGACTCACAATAATCAAATGGTGGTGGGCCACCACCAACCATGGCATTCTCAAGCGAGTCATCGACCTCACGGCAGTAATGTCTGCCCTGCTGGTGCTGTCTCCATTATTTCTGATCGTGGCTGTGCTGATAAAGGCGTATGATCGCGGCCCAATTCTGTTCTGGCAATATCGTGTCGGCAAATACGGGTCGTTATTCATGTTTCCGAAGTTTCGTTCTATGCGAGTTGACGCTGAGGAAGTCCGGGCGAAACTTCTTGAGACAAATCAGCACGGTGCCGGTGGCGTCACCTTCAAGATGAAGAATGATCCGCGTGTCACACCAATTGGCAGATTCATCAGACGATTCTCCATTGACGAACTGCCGCAGTTGTGGTGTATCCTTCGTGGTGACATGAGTTTAGTTGGACCCCGTCCGCCGATCATAGGTGAAGTGGATCGATACTCAATGCGCGACCGCGCCAGATTAGAAGTTACTCCCGGATTGACAAGTATCTGGGCTGTCTCAGGACGATCAGAGATTCCGTTTGAGCAACAGGTTGAAATGGATATTGAATACATCCAGACGAAATCCATCGGAAATGATGTGAAGTTGCTGGTCAAGACCGTTCCTGCGGTCATCAAGGGCAAAGGGGCATATTGATATGAAGATATACAACCCACATTCCTTCCGATATGCTCTTGTCAGAACTCACCATGGATTCTACAAAGTTGACAATTTAGGTAAAATTCTGCGTTGGGAAGAGAACGTGAACCACTGGGTGCCCGCTGATTTATCATATGAGGAAGAGAAACATTTGGTAACGGTCAGCCTATCACTGATGCGCCTCCCCACTGATATTTGACAATAAATCTGTTTTCTGTTATAATACATTAACTGAAAAAACGGAGTCTAAATGAATATACGGGACGAACAAGTTCGCGTTCGCATCTCCAAAAAGGGCATTTACGCTGAGGACATGTATCACGAAGGTCGTCTGTCGGAAGACGAGATTGCCTCGCTTGATATCGAAAAAGTTTATTCCTGGGTCCGTCAGGGCGCATGGAAACCTAAGCACTTCAACAAGTGGTTAAAAGTAATGAGGGTGATTGAATGAAAACTTGGAATCCTACAGAATATCTCAAAGGTCTGCACACGCGACAATTACTGGCACATCTTCAAAAATGTCGGGTGTTTCATGGCCGATACGATGTGTTGGAGAATGATCATTCTGGTTGGGAAGTGACTACTGAACAAGTCAAAGCAGAACTGGCAACACGCGAACATGTACCCAACAAGATTGAAGCAAAGGCGATTCGCCAAGAACGAGCAAGGATGAAATAATGACTGAACGAAAGATGGCGACGATTCGCCGAATTGACACAATTGGCCCGATTGAGGGCGCAGACGCAATCGAGGTCGCCACAGTTGGCGGCTGGAAAGTTGTCGTCAAGAAGGGCGACTTTGCCCCGGGCGATCTTGCTGTTTATTGTGAGATTGATTCATTCATTCCCACGACAATCGCTCCGTTTTTGACGAAGCCTGATCACTACCCCAAGGTGTTTGAGGGTGTTGAGGGTGAGCGCCTTCGCACTGTGCGCCTGCGAAAAACTCTCTCCCAGGGCCTGCTGATGCCCGGAACGCAATGCCCGACCGTGAATGGCAATAATGGTATCATGGTAATTCGCCCGGATTCTATGGCTCACATCTTCCAAGAGGGTGACGAGGTGTCCGAGTGGCTTGGCATCGTGAAGTACGAGGCCCCTATCCCGGCTCAACTTGCAGGCGAAGTGAAGGGCATGTTCCCTGGTTTCATTCCCAAGACAGATCAAGAGCGTATTCAAAATCTGAAGGCAGAACTTGCTGAATGGCAACGTCTCGGCTACACTTTCGAGCGGACTGAAAAGCTGGACGGCACTTCTATGACTGCGTTCATTGTTGACGGTGAATTCTCCATCTGCTCTCGCAATCTGGAATTGAAGCCGAATGCCGATAACTCTATGTTCAAGGCTGCTGCTGATCAGGATCTGGAAGCAAAGATGGCCCTGATTGGTCGCAATCTTGCACTGCAAGGTGAACTGATCGGTAACGGCATCCAAGGCAACAAGTACAAGTACACCGGACAAGAATTCCGGCTCTTTGATATTTACGACATTGACGCCAAGAAGTACTTCACCCCGGTGGAGCGCAAGATTTTTGTGTCTGCACAAGATATCAAGCATGTTCCGGTCATGGCATCTGCCTTCTCTCTTGTCGGTCTGACGATTGACGATCTGTTGAAGATGGCCGAAGGTAAGTCTGTCATGGGTGATATCACCGGGCCCGAGCGCGAGGGTGATGTTTACAAGTGCAACGAAAACCCTCAGGTGTCCTTCAAGGTCATTTCAAATCGTTTTCTGATTAAGAACGGAGATTGATATGTACAAAATTCTTGTCATTATGAAAGACTCCGGCAGCATTGACGGTGGCCGCGCTGTCGCAATGGAAACCATTTCATTTGATAATCTGGCGCCTGCTCAAAAGGCATTCGCTAAATTATACAAGAATGCCATTTCGGGCATGACTGTTATTGCGTTGTTTGAATGACACCCGATCAAGAAAACACCTGGCGCACTCTGAAAGAGGAGTCGCCGGTGAGGGGAAGTATATGGTGCTCTTTCGGAATCCACAAATGGACGAAATGGGGCAAACCATTCAATCACGGAGTCTGGTGGTATCAAGGACGTGAGTGCGTTCATTGTAATATATCTGGCGTTCAAGAAATTGCCGCGTATTTCAAGGAAGGAAAGTGATTTACCCAAAGTAAGTCATTTTCATTGACATTTAATCACACAGGGACTATAATGAAGCATAAATAGATAGTAGGGGATAGACTTCTACTCGTTTCACTTTATATAAGGATTTTATATGAAACTCTCTAAAAACATCATTCTCAATTCCGACTCGTACAAGTACAGTCAATACAATCAATACCCACAAAACACCGAATACGTTTATTCGTACATTGAATCACGTGGTGGACAATGGGACCAAACTGTATTCTTCGGACTACAGGCATTCATCAAGGAGTATCTGACTACTCCGATTACCAAGGAAGATATCGATGTTGCAGAAGCCATCATCACTGCTCACGGTGAACCGTTTTATCGCGAGGGGTGGGAATACATTCTTGAGGCGCACGGTGGTCGTCTTCCGGTCAGCATCAAAGCTGCCGCAGAAGGTACACTCATTCCGACGAAAAATGTGCTGGCAACAATCGTCAACACCGACCCGAAGTGCTGGTGGCTGACTTCATTCCTGGAAACCGCGATCCTCAGGGCGATCTGGTATCCGACGACCGTAGCTACAAACAGCTACGAATCAAAGAAAATTATTTTACAAGCATTGGAGAAAACAGGTGACCCCTCTCTCATTGATTTTAAGCTCCATGATTTTGGTGCTCGTGGCGTGTCTAGCATGGAGTCGGCTGGTCTCGGGGCGGCGGCTCACCTCATTAATTTCATGGGCACTGATACTATTACTGGCCTACTCTACGCTCGGGAGTTTTATGGTGCTGCAATGGCAGGGTTCTCGATCCCTGCAATGGAACACTCCACTGTTACAAGTTGGGGACGTGATGGAGAAGTTGACAGCTATAGGAATATGCTGAAAACACACGGTAAGGCGGGTTCTCCGATTGCGTTTGTGTCTGACTCATACGACATTTACAATGCCTGTAAGATGTGGGGCATTGAACTGAAACAAGATGTGCTGGACTCTGGTGCAGTCGTTGTTATTCGTCCTGACTCAGGTGAGCCAAGTGAAGTTGTCACCAAGTGTCTCTACATTCTGGAAAAGTACTACGGTTCTGTGAAGAACGCCAAGGGCTTCCGAGTGCTGAACAATGTCCGCGTCATTCAAGGTGACGGCATTGATCACGCCACTATTCGCTCAATTCTGTTTGTCATGGAACTTGCAGGCTTCTCTGCTGACAACGTGGCATTCGGTCAAGGTGGTGCGCTGCTTCAAATGGTTAATCGTGACACAATGAAGTTTGCGATGAAGTGTTCCGCAATCGGTGTGCGCGAATACTCGGACAAGAAAGATCATGGTCCGTTCAAGAGTTTGGTGTGGCGTGATGTGTTCAAGGATCCAGTAACAGATCACGGTAAGAAGTCCAAGAAGGGTCGTGTGACTCTTTGGCAAAGCGGCGGTTCGTTTGACTCTGCTGTTGAACAACCCCGTGGTTGGGCTGACAAGAGCATTGGCCCGTGGGTCGAGGCTCTCTCGGAAGTCTATCGTGATGGTTTCTTGGTGAAAGAAATCACTTTTGACGAAGTTCGTGCTAACGCAAGGAAGTAACATGAAGAAATATCATACTCTTGTCCTGATTGGTCGATTCCAACCTGTTACCGTTGCTCACGCGGAAATCATCCGCCGAGCGATGGAAATAGCAAAGCAACTGGTCATCATCGTCGGCTCTGCTAATCAGCCGCGCACTTACAAGAATCCCTGGACAAGCAAGGATCGTGAAATGATGTTGTCCAATGTCGTCAACGATATCGGCGACACATTTGAACACAACAACACCTTCAGTCCCGGTGAGTTTGACCACACAGGTCACAATCACTGCATGGTTCGGATAGACCACAATATTGACACCCTGTACAACGATCAATCGTGGGCAGTGCGTGTGCAGACCATCGTGGCAAAGTACACACAACCCGGTGATAACATTGCCTTGATTGGTCACAAGAAGGCCGACACTACTGAATATCTCAGCATGTTTCCTCAATGGGCCATGGAAGAGATTGAGGAGATTGAACCCCTCAATGCCACAAAAATCAGAGACCTCTACTTCCGCAAAGATGTGAATATGAATTTCATCCGCGGCGTGGTCCCCTCATCTGTCGCCCGTATGTTGGAGGGCTGGATTGACAGTCCAGAACGCATCAGCGTTATTCAGGAGCGAGAGTTCATTGAGACCTACAAACGACAATTTGCCTCTCTTTCATACCCGCCAATTTTTGTTACCACTGATGCGCTTGTAGTGTGTTCTGGACATGTTTTACTTGTGGAACGAAAGTCGTATCCTGGTAAAGGACTATTTGCGCTTCCCGGCGGCTTCCTCAATGAACACGAACGAATTATTGATGGCGTGATCAGGGAATTGCGTGAGGAAACAAAGATCAAGGTACCTGCACCGGTATTAGTGGGTAGTATCAAAAAGACACAGGTGTTTGATCACCCTGAGCGAAGTGCCCGTGGAAGAACGATCACACATTGTTTTATGATTGAACTCCCCGATGGTGATTTACCTAAGGTAAAGGGAAGTGACGATGCTAAAACCGCACAATGGGTGCCGATCAGTCAACTTAGTTCTGAAAACATGTTTGAAGATCATTACCAACTAATTCAAGAGATGATTGGGGTCTGATGTGTCAACATATCGTACTTCCCAGAATCTATTGGTCGGGGCCTTGCGACCAGCGAGGCGATTAGATATTGTGGGGTGCTTTACACCAAAGTGTGCTGCGGCAGAGTTAACACTATCAAACAGAATACCATTGACTATCACTCCTTTGGTTTTGTACACTTTATTTTTACGCACATTGGCAATATGCTCTGGTGTTTTTCTTTTTCCCCTGAGGGCATTTGCTATGTTCGTTCGGTGTACCAAGGTCTTGGGGAAAGTAGATGCTCCTGCTCCGGATTCCGGAATCCGATTTGCCCATATTTTATTGCCGAAGTCATCCATTGCTGTCACGATATTCCAAAGAGAACTATAATGAATTCCCCAAATGTTTCTTTCCTCTTTACTATTGGTTTGGAAAAGAATTATAGTTTCAACATCATTGCCATGAATTTTCAAATGGGCTTGCCAATCGGTACCGGAGCCTTGGTATGAGTACGGATCTTGTTTTGTTTGTCCGAGATATCGTAATCCCGTTTTACGATGGACTTTTAGATAGAGAGTATAAATAATCATGCTGGTGCTTCCTTTCAAATTTCAAGCATTAGAGCGGGCAGATGTTGGTTCATCGTGGTCCGCACTTTTATTTATCATTTCAACCAATTTGGGAGAATAAATGAACGAACGACTGAAAGAGCTTTTAGAGGCAATATTTCGTTGGATTGGCAAAGATATGCCTGATCCGATAGATTATCCACAAGATTACATGGGGTAGAAGAATGAACAAACTAATTGAAAAACTTGCCGAACAGGCTACTTTGAAGTGGGCCGAAGAAGTTCCCGGGGGAGTCCAAGAAATGGAATTCTTCGATAAAGAGAAGTTCGCCGAGTTGCTAATAAGAGAAACAATGCAGGTCGTGGCAAATAATATGTCCGCTGACCTATACCGTGTTGTTGCTAATGCGGTGATTGAACACTATGGAGACGAAGAATGAGAAAACATATTGGACCGCGGGCGCAATACGGCGCCATACGAGTACGCACCGACTTTGCCTGGTTTCCTACCAGAATAGGAGTACATAGCGTATGGCTGGAAAGATATCGTGTTGTTGAGCAATTTATTCGGGGTATGCCGTGCGATGGTTGGTCAGAACTACGGAAGGAACTGATATGAACGAACTAAAAGAAATATGGAAACGCAATTCCATACGCGAAAATGTAAGTTGGCTTGGTAACATTCTGGTATTTTTAGTGATCTTGCCATATTGCCTAATAAAAGACTATTGGTGTGAAGAATGAACGATAAACCAGAATCAGTCTATGACAACGAGCGATTGGTGTCTAACTATGACAAGAAACAACTTGCTGATGGGCATGTGAAACTGATGGAACAAAATCAAGACCTTGTATATCGTCTGAGGGAACGTGCCCGCATCCGCCGGCAGATTCCAGGTAGGAAGAGTGTTCAGGAAAACAAACCTGATCGCATTGCTGATCTGTTGGAAGAGGCCGCCATAGAGATTGAGCAGCTTCAACGGAGAGTACAGCACCTCAAGTACGGTGATCCATTGGACGGACCAATGATAAAAATGTTTAGGGAGGACTAACATGTGGCAACAAGTGAAATGTATTCCGAGTTCAGATACGAATGTACGCAAGTATGTATTCACCAATGAAGGTGAGCATGGAGCTGTGGCGGAAGCGGTGCTTTACAAGTATCCTACATACGACGAACGGACAGTGGTCTGCTTCTCAGTGATGTCAGGGTGTCCGATGGGCTGCAGGTTCTGTGGTACCGGCGAGTTTTTCATTCGTACATTGACCGCTGATGAAATTGTTGATCAGGTTCAGCATGTCCTCGGTGACACCAACATCAGTCCTGGCAAGATCAAGAAACTTCAACTGATGGCAATGAGCATGGGTGAACCGATGTTGAATCGTTCAGGGCTGGAGCCTGCTCTGCGAAAACTACATGAACTGTATCCTGCTGCGGCGCTGTTGGTTTCTACTGCGGCCCCTGATGTTGACTATGAGTGGTTCATTCAATTGTCTCAGGAGATTCCTCAAATTGGTCTGCAATTCTCAGTGCATGAGTCAAACGACGAGGCGCGAAACAAATTGGTGCCGTTCAAGAGCAAACTTACTCTTGGTCAGATTGCCCTTGTTGGATATCGGTGGCATGTGATGACCGGCAGATTGCCGTACTTCAACTATTGTGCCCACGAAGGTAACAACACAGACGGTGACGCGGCTTCTCTTGTTGATTTGTTTTCCCCGATCTTCTGGCAGGCCACGGTGTCTGTGGTATGCGAGTCAGACGAAACAGTGGCAACGGCACATGACAGACAACGACAACTTGCCTCGGACTTCACTGAGAAACTTCTGAATTGCGGGTACAATGTTCGGATGTTTGACCCTGCAGGACAAGATGATATTGGTGGTGGATGCGGGCAACTTCACTTTGTTCAGTCGTTTGCCAAGGACCACCCTGACCTCACTCACCGTACAATTGGGTTTGGGCGTGAGAAATTACACCCACCCCGTATTGACATCAAATCAGAGATATGTTAAAATAGACAAAAGGAGTATTTCATGGGCTGCTATATCAATCCAAAAGACATGACCAAAGAGACATGGCTTTACAAGTTTGCTAAACCGACACTGGGTCCAATGCCGATCACTGAATCAGAAGTTCCCGTTTGTCTCGTTGACAACGGACCGTTCACTGCGGCTGCTGTCGCATACGACCCTGATGAACTGCAGGTGTTTCAATCCGCAAGTGATCGTCGTCCTAAAGTTTGGTTCACGGCCACACGCGAATCTCTGTACACGGTTTCGGATCTGAAAAACTACGAATGAGACCTACGGGGAAAATCCGCTGGCTGGTGACTTCTAACGAGGTTACTAAAGACGAGATTGACGAATACCGCAAAAGCGCGGATGTTTGTCTGATGGAAGCCAAGCGAATTCTGGAAGACAGAAAACCACCCAAACTTCAACAATGGGTTGTGATAAACGAATGGAAGAACGAAGGAGAATGGGCCGATATCCCAATAGAATATGAAGTACATAACAAACAAATATAAAAGCGTGATGCTGCCATATAGCGATGAATTGCTTGAATGGCTGCAGGACACCTACCCTCACTCAAAATACCACACGGAGATATATGGAAACTAAGAACTTTGAATCAGTGATCGGACCAGATATGCTGAAACACCTTAAAGGTAATCTGCTTGATCTTGCCGAGCAAGGGAAGTTTGATATTGTGGTGCAGGGCTGTAATTGCTTCAACACCATGGGCGGCGGCATTGCCAAAGAAATTCGGGAACGTTATCCCGAAGTCGCAATGGTAGATTCAGAAACTATGCGCGGCGACTATCGCAAACTTGGCAACTGGACTGCCGGATTTGCATGGTTTAACGAACATAAAGGTGACAATGCGGATAACTTCACCATCATCAATGCCTACACTCAATACAAAATGAGCCAGGGCGAGGATGTGTTTGAGTATGATGCGTTTAAACTGATTCTGCAAAAGCTGGCACATGCTTATCCGGGTGCTAACTTCGGATTCCCGTACATCGGTATGGGACTTGCCGGCGGCGATAAGGATCGTATCATTAGCATGTTGGAAGGATTCGCCAAGACAATCGACAAAGCGGCAGCAGGTGGCACAGTTACTCTTGTGGAGTTCGCATGATTGAAATTCAAGCACCGAAGCCGTTAAACTTTACCGACGATACTCTGATCTTCCTCGCAGGGTCCATTGAAATGGGACTGGCTGAGAAGTGGCAAGAGCGCGTGGTCGCCGGTCTCGCGGACACCCCCTGCACCATACTAAATCCAAGGCGTGATGACTTTGATCCGAGCGCCGCGCAAGAAATGGCCAATCCATACTTCATGGAACAGGTTACATGGGAACTGGATGCGCTTGACTTCGCTGATGTCATTCTATTCTACTTTGCCCCGGATACTAAAGCCCCGATTACTCTTATGGAATTCGGGCTTCATGCTGAGACTGGTCAGCGGATACTTGTCTGTTGCCCTGAAGGATTCTGGCGTCGTGGCAATGTTGAAATTGTCTGTGCCCGCTATGGAATTACCATGGTAAATACGCTTGAGGAACTCATTTCCAAGGCGAAGTGGCTAATTTGACAATAAATGGGTTTTCTGATATAATACTTGTATTGAATCAACGAATGGAGTGAAAATGTCAACAAATGGAGCAATCGGGGTCGTCGTCAACGGTAAGATCAAGGCCGTTTATGTACACTGGGATTCATATGTTGACGGCGTCGGTAAAACGCTGGTTGAGAACTACAACCAAGAAAAGACCGAACAACTTGTGAATCTCGGTTCACTTTCGGTCCTCGGAAAGAACATCGGCACCAAGCACCCGTTTGATCTGTACGACAAAAACGTCTGCACTTTTTACGGTCGTGATCGCGGCGAGGAAGATGTTGACGCCAAGATGTTTGACACCGCAAACGAGTTCATGGAATGGTTTGACGGTGGTGAATACTGGTACATGTTGGGCACTGATGGCATCTGGTACTTCTCTGAAGGTGACCCGTTAGCATGGAAGCGTGTTGACGGCGCGATTGATTGGAAGTGAGCATGAACAAATTTGAAAACTGGTTCCTGAAACGGATCATCAAGCGCGAAGTGCAACAGGGTTACACTCATGACCTCAAGATCATGGCGCTGTATTCCATGATTCGTCAGGCATGTGTCGAGGAATTCACTGAGGACAATGCACCGACGATGGACGCCTTTCTCAGCGAATTGTTTGAGCGCACACAATACCGAAGCACCGCAAAATGAACGCCGTTCAAGAAACAACGAAGTGGGCTGGCGAGCAGCAGCCCAATCACACCTATCTGATTGACGCTGATCGTATGGTCGCCTTCATCAAAAAGGGTGAAAAAACACCGTTCTACTTCAAGACACCAATTCAGATCAATGTGCGAGGTCGCACGTTCGTCCCTGTGGTGCCCAGCCCGTTCAAGATGGTGAAAGACACTGACACAATTGAAGTGACCGGATCCAAGGGTCAGACATACTTTGTCAACACTGTTGAAAAAACTTGCACCTGCCCAGGATATATCTATCGCGGCGACTGCAAGCATATCAAGGATTTGAAATGAACGAGCGTATTCAGCAACTGGCCGAACAGGCAGGAGCGACATATTACAAACGATATTTTGACCCGACTCCAGCCACTGTTTTAGCCAACGGTGACGCTCTGGAAAAGTTCGCCCATCTGATCATCGAGGACTGCAAGAAGGCATTTTGGTCTGAGGATTGCTTTGTCAGTGATCTGGCAATTGACGATTACAATAAACAAGTGGAAAAGATAAGGAAAAGATATGAAGATTGAAATCGACGGAATTACCTATGTACCACAGCCACCCGCAGAACCTGCGTGGGGCAATGGCGGCGTTGCTGATGTATGGCTTGATGGTCTTGTCGCACAGTTGAGCCGTTCGGCTGACACATGGACATGCGGATCGATTGATATCATCCGACGCGAAGCTGCCTGCAAAACTGCGGTGACTGCTCTCAAGTGGTATCGTGACGAATGTGCCCGCCTGAAAGACTTGACAAAAACACCTTGATGTGTTATAATAGTTCTTTAGGAAAAGTATGAAAATTGCAGTATGCAGTGATCTTCACCTTGAGTTTGGTGATATCGAACTGAAAAACGAAGGCGCCGATGTTCTGATTCTGTCAGGAGACATCGTGATCGCCAACGACATGCACGACCATCCTCCGGTCGTAACAAACCCGTATGCTCCTTACATTGATTTGGGTTCGCGTCAGAAGTGCGCCTACCGTTTCCGCGACTTCTTTCAGCGGGTGTCGAACGACTTCCCGCAGGTTATCGTCATTGCCGGTAACCATGAGTTCTATCATGGCAAGTGGGTCGGCTCTTTGGTTCATCTGCGCGAAGAATACGCCAGGTACCCGAATGTTACCTTTCTGGAGCGTGACTCAAAGGTCATCGATGATATCACTTTCATCGGCGGAACTCTATGGACTGACTGTAACAAGTACGATCCACTGACCCTTCACGCCCTTGGCGACATGATGCAGGATTACAGTGTGATCCGAAACGATTCGCTTGGATACACAAAGCTGCGGCCTGCTCACTCTGCCCAGCGTCATCGTCAGACTGTGGAATACATCAAGTTTGTGCTGGGTGAGAACAAAGACCAGAAGTGTGTGGTTGTCGGGCACCATGCTCCGTCGTATCAGAGCATTTCGACTGAGTACAAAAGGCAGTTTTCTATGAACGGTGGATACGCCAGCGATCTGTCTGAATTGATTTTGGACAACCCACAGATCAAACTGTGGACCCATGGTCACATGCACGATCCGAGCGATTACCTCATTGGTGACACTCGCGTTGTCTGTAACCCTCGTGGTTACATCGGCTACGAATCGTGCGCGGATGCCTTCACGTTGAAGTATGTGGAAGTATGAAAATGAAAAAGAAATGGGCCAGTGCCGAAGCAAAGTTCCGCGACACGCAGCTTACCGAAAGTTGGAAACAACTGAAAGAGGCTCATGGTGTCGTTGAAGAAGATCGCCGGCGTCGAAGGGCAATGGCAGCTGGACCATATGTTCCGCCGGCACCTTCTTTCCGCGAAGCCACGCTACCCAAAATACCAAGTCGGGTAACTGCTGGTGGATCGTGTGCGCGACCAGAAGATAAGGTGTACACCGGAACCGAAATGATCGGCATCTCCATTATTCACAAGAGCTGCCTGCAGCCGATATTCAGCAAAGATTCGGCAAAGGAAGTGGCAAACATGAGGCGCTGATTTGCCCAAGCATGTTGCTATTGTGTCACAGATTTGATATAATAGACTCACGCTGAATAAGCGATTTACAAGGAAAAAAGTATGACTAAGCAAGAACGCCTCTTAGAGGTTCTACAAAATGGTGAGTCTCTCACCGCAAAACAAATCAGTGCCCGTTTCGGCATTGCAAACCCAACCGCAACCGTGTCAAGCCTGCGCTTGAACGGTGGTTTCGCCGTGTACGCAAATCCGCACACCGACACCAAGGGTCGCCAAACAACCAAGTATCGCCTGGGTAACGCCAGCCGTGATGTTGTTGCTGCTGGCTATCGTGCTTTGGCAGGCGTGTAATCCTTTTAAAGGATGAGAAACTGCCCTTCGGGGCAGTTTTCCTTTTGCCTATACCATAATCCCAATTTGTGCTATAATAGAAGCATGAACGATTACACCAAAGAACTTGCCAGAAAAGCTGGACTGATTGCGCCGCACGGCAGTGATCGTGAAGGGCTTGCTGATTTTGACTACAGAATGTTTGCGGACCTGATCATCCGAGAATGTATGAACGAATGTCGCCAAGAATGGTATGACACTAACAACGACCCAGTTATCAATGCTAACAAGGATCCACGAATGATCGGCATCAAGATCGGTATCAAGCAGGGTGCCATCAGGTGTCTTGACAGAATCAAAAAACGTTTTGGAGTCGAGGTATGAAACTAACTGACGAAGAAAAGAAACTGGTTCAAGATCACCGCGATAAAGTCGCAATGCGCCGAGAAAAAGAAGCACAACAGGCAGCATGTGAACACGACTGGCAGTATTTTGCTCACGGTCATAATGATGATGCGTATC
>Ga0194060_10000602_pt1 | contig 26202 bp, 20 predicted proteins | sample SepL225m_MetaG_FD_163427 | JGI IMG/M metagenome (GOLD analysis project Ga0194060, IMG submission 163427) | Anoxic zone freshwater microbial communities from boreal shield lake in IISD Experimental Lakes Area, Ontario, Canada - Sep2016-L222-5m | ecosystem: Environmental > Aquatic > Freshwater >... | reverse complement strand
TGGCCCACCGATCAACGGGCGGCACCTGTGTCGCATAGTCCGGCATCAACCCGAACCCGCGAGTCGTCACGTCGAACAGGTAGCCGGGCGAGGCCTGCCTCAAGCGATCCAGATGAAACGACGGAGGTCGCCGGAACCCTCGCCGCACGATCATGCCGTCGCCCAGGCCCGTCCGGCCATGGCACGGCGAACAATAGATGTCGTACCGGTCGCGACCGCGCGCCAGCACCGTAGCCGTCACGGGAAACGGAAACACATCTGAGAGCGTGCCCGCCACCTTGCCCGTTTCAAGCAGGTCATCATCCCGCAAATGGCCGCGAGCGATGGTGCCCTCGATCGCCGGTCGCGCCGACCGTTGATCGGCGTAGAAGTCGCTTTTCGCGTACGGCTTGAACTTCGGCTGATCGTGCATGTCCTGCCGACAGCCTGCGGCGAACACTCCCGCCGCCATCACGCCGATCGCCAGCCGCGTGCTAGTTCTCAACGTCGCACACCTCGCGCGGGGCCAGATCCTGGAGAAACTGGCGTGTCGCCGCGCGGTCGAATTTCGGATCGCGCGCCTCGATGCAGAGAAAGAACCGATCGCGGCTCGCCATCACGAACCTCGCGGCGTTGAACACCGGGTGGTACGGCATGGGCAGCCCGTTGAGGGCAAACATCCCGAACACGGCGGCGAACGCGGCAAACAGGATCGCGGTCTCGAAGGTCGGCGGAATAAACGACGGCCAGCTCAACAGCGGTCTGCCGCCGACATTGATCGGGTACGCCACCGTCGACGCCCACACCTGCAGCCCGAACCCCGTCATCGCGCCCACCAACGCGCCTCCCGCGACCAGCATCGGGAGTTTGGTGGTTGGAAATCCGAGAGCCTCGTGCAGTTGCTCGATCGGGATCGGGGAGTACGCATCCATCTTTTTGTAGCCGGCTTCGCGAGCCTTGTTCGCGGCGGCGACCAGCGCCGTCGGGCTCTCGAACTCCGCCATCAATCCGTAGAGTGGTTGCTCAGCCATATTCGTCGTCTCGGCTCATTGCCAGGTCCGCCTTCGATGCTTCGACGAACTCAGGGTCGCCCCGAGCAGCGTCGAGGGGCGACACGCTCAGGCCGGGGAAGACCCGGCCTGCACGACGCGGCCCCCGCCACGTCCGAATCCCGATTCCAGTACGCCGGACTCCAATGCCTACTCGCCATGCTTCTCCACCCGCGCGCCCGGCACCATCGTGCGCATCTCGAAAATCGAGATCATCGGCAGGAAGCGGATAAACAGGAACAGCAGCGTCAGGAACAGTCCAATCGTGCCGAGAAACGTCGACCAGTCCCAGACCGTCGGCCGGTACATGCCCCACGACGAGGGTAGAAAGTCGCGGTGCAGGCTCGTGACGATGATGACGAACCGCTCGAGCCACATCCCGATGTTGATCACAATCGAGAGCATCCAGAGCGCGACCACGTTGGCGCGCACACGGGAGGACCAGAGCGCCTGCGGGATGGCGATGTTGGTGAGGATCAGTCCCCAATACGCCCACCAGTACGGCCCCGTCATGCGGTTCCACATCATCGCGCGTTCGTAGACGTTGCCGCTGTACCAGGAGATGAACGCCTCGATCGCGTAGCCGTAGGCCACGATCAGCCCGGTCGAGAGCATCACCTTGGCCATCACGTCGAGATGGCGCCTGGTGATGAAGTCGCCGAGGCCGTAGACCGCCCTGATGGGAATCGCCAGCGTCAACACCATCGCGAAGCCCGAGTAGATGGCGCCGGCGACGAAGTACGGCGGAAACACCGTGGTGTGCCAGCCCGGAACGAGCGAGACGGCGAAGTCGAAGCTGACCACCGTGTGCACCGAGACCACGAGCGGTGTGGCCAGGCCGGCCAGCAGCAGATAGGCGGTTTCGTAGCGGTGCCAGTGCATCGCCGATCCGCGCCAGCCCAGCGCAAAGATCCCGTAGACGACCCGGCCCAGCTTCGAGGTCGTGCGATCGCGCAGCGTCGCGAGGTCGGGCACCAGACCCACATACCAGAACAGCAGCGACACGGTCGCGTAGGTCGATACGGCGAACACGTCCCAGATGAGCGGGCTGCGGAATTGCGGCCACACCGTCATCGTGTTCGGGATGGGGAGCAGCCAGTACGCCAGCCATGGCCGTCCGACGTGAATCAACGGGAACATGCCTGCGCAGGCGACGGCGAACAGCGTCATCGCCTCGGCGAACCGGTTGATCGAGGTCCGCCATTGCTGCCGCAGCAGCAGCAGGATGGCCGAGATGAGCGTGCCCGCGTGGCCGATGCCGATCCACCAGACGAAATTGGTGATGTCGAACGCCCAGCCGACCGGGATGTTGTTGCCCCAGATGCCGATGCCCTTGGTAAACAGGTAGCCGACCGACACGAGCAGCAATCCGGCGAGCATCGACGAAGCGGCCAGTCCCGCCATCCAGCCGACAGAGAACTTCTGCGTCAGGACGATCGCGCTGATCTTGTCGGTGACCGTCGCGAACGAGTGGCCCGGCGCGATGTACGCGGGACCCGACTCGGAACGCGCCGCGCCCTGGTTGGGCGTCACATGGGTGTCGGACATGCGTCTTACTTCTTCTCCCGTACGTCGCCCTCCGCGCCCAGCGCGGCATTCGTGTTCTTCAACGCCGCCAGGTACGTCGTCCGCGGCCGCGTATTCAGCTCACCCAGCAGCGAATAACTGCGCGCGTCGGCCCGCAGCGCGGCGACGCGGCTCTGCGGATCGTTGATGTCGCCGAACACGATGGCCTGGGCCGGGCACGACTGTTCGCACGCGGTCGCAATCTCGCCGTCGCGGACCTTGCGGTCTTCCTTCTGGCTGTCGATCTTGGCCTTCGAGATGCGCTGCACGCAGTACGTGCATTTTTCCATCACGCCCCGGCTGCGCACCGACACTTCGGGATTGCGCTGCATCTTGAGCGTGGGCGTGTCCCAGTCCTGGTAGAGCAGGAAGTTGAAGCGCCGCACCTTGTAGGGGCAGTTGTTCGAGCAATACCGTGTGCCGACGCACCGGTTGTAGATCATGTCGTTGAGGCCTTCGTCGCTGTGCACCGTCGCGCCGACCGGGCAGACGACCTCGCACGGCGCGTTCTCGCAGTGCTGGCACATGACGGGCTGGTGATAGGCCTCGGGGCTCTCGTTCGGATCGCCCTTGTAGTAGGTGTCGATGCGGATCCAGTGCATCTCCCGGCCCTTGGCCACCTGATCTTTGCCGACCACAGGGATGTTGTTTTCTGCCTGGCACGCCACCACGCACGCGTTGCACCCGGTGCAGGCGTTGATGTCGATGGCCAGGCCCCAGGCGTAGCCTTTGTACTCGTGATCGGGATACATCGTGAGCGTCTTGGGCGGCGCCGGTTCTTCGGCCTGCACCACGCCGGGGTTCTCTCGGAATTGCTCCAGCGAGGCCGTCCGGATCAACGGCCGGCCCGCCATGTCGTGGTGCAGTTGCGTGCTCGCCACCGCGGCGCGCCGACCGGTCTTGACCAGCGTGACGCCGCTCGAGATCCACGTCGCGTCGCCGGTTCGCAGTTGGTAGGCGTCGAACCCGGCGCCGGTTCCGACGCGCCCGGCGTGCGTGCGGCCGTAACCCAGGTGCACCGTCACCACGCCATCGGCCTGTCCCGGAACGATCCACGCCGGCCCCCGCACGGTGCGCGCGTTCGCGGTCAGATCCACAACATCTTCGTTGCGAATGCCGAGGCTGGCGGCCGTGGCCGGACTCAGTTGGACCGTGTTCTCCCACGTGATCTTCGTAAACGGCTTGGGCAGTTCCTGCAGCCAGCCCGAGTTGGCGAAACGGCCATCGTAGACGGTCGGATCCGCCCGAAACACCAATTCCAACCCGTTTGTCCGCACAGCCGGTTTCCCGACGGCTTTCGCGACGTCTTGCAACGTGGTCGCCCTGGGCGCGTACGCGCTCTGGGCCACCACGCCGTCGTGCACCGATCTTCTCCAGAAGGCCTCGAAGTCAACGATGCCCGCCGATTCGGCATAGGCCTTCCACGTGTCGCGCACCTGCTCGTATCCACCACGTCCCTGCAGCGCCGAGAGACCAGCGAGCACGTCGTGCGCCGACTTGCCGTTGTAGAGCGGCGCGATGAGCGGCTGCAGAATCGTGGCCGTGCCGTCCCAGGCCCTGGCGTCGCTCCAGGCTTCGAGCGCGTGCGCCTCGGGGATGTGCCACTGGCAGGCCGCCGAGGTTTCGTCCTCGTAGAGGCTCAGGTGTGCGGAGAAGGCGACGCGCTGCAGGGCCTCGCCCAATTGCAGATCGGCAGGCGCGGTGTACACCGGATTGCCGCCGAGAATCAGAAGGCCTCCGACGCTGCCGGCCCGCATGTCGGCCACCAGTTCGCGAAGGGAGGCGGCCTGATCGATGGGGTTGGTCTCGATCGGATCGGTATACAGCACGGTCTGGCCGACGTTGCCCAGCACGTGGTTGATCGCATGCGCCAGCGCGTGCACCGCGGCGGGTTGTTCTTCTCCGGCCACCACCAGCGACACGCCTTTGTTGGCGGCCAGATCCCGCGCGGCCGCGTCGACCAGGCGTTGCGCCGCCGGCGACAACGACGCTCCCGAAATACCGGCCACACCCAGCGATGCCGCCAGTGCGCGCGCAACCTCGCCGACAGCGTTTGGGCCAAGCGCCAGACGATGATCGGCCTTGGCTCCCGTATTTGTGGGCGCGCTTTCCACGGCATACAGCCGGCTCATCTCGACGTGGGTTCCTCGCACGCGCCGCGCCGCCGAAAAATCGCGCGTGTACCGCACCATTCCCGGCATCAGGCCGAGAAAGTCGGCATCGAGCGCCACGATCACCCGGGCCTTGTCGAACTGGTAGCGCGTCTCGACCACCGACCCGAATGCCAGCCTGGCTCCGGCGCGAACCTGATCGCGGCCCACCGGTTCGTATTGATGCCAGCGGGCGGCCGGGAATTCCGTCAGCAGGTCGCGCACCTGGCGGGCCAGCGTGGGCGAGGTGCACGTGTCGGTGAGAATGCGCAGGCCGGCGCCGCGTACCGGCCGTACCGATTCGAGCGCGCCCCGTACCGCTCCGAGAAACGCGCTCCACGTCCGGATGTCGCCCCGGTACGTCAGCGTCTGCGATCGATCCGGATCGTAGAGCGAGAGAATCGACGCCTGGGTAAACAGGTCGGTCGCACCCAACGAGGCCGGGTGCTCGGGATTGCCCTCGATCTTGGTCGGCCGTCCCTCGTGGCTCTCGACAAGCACGCCGGTCGCGATCCCCCCCAGCGTCACGGCGGTCGCAAACATCAGCGGCTTGCCCGGCACGAACCCTTCTGGAGGACGCACGTACGGCACGATGGCCTCGGCCGGTTGTCTGGTGCAGGCCGACACGCCCGCAAGCGCGAGCGACGCGCCCATCAACCTGAGGAATTGCCTGCGGCCCACCGGGTCGGCGAATTCCGATGCCTGTTCCGGAAACTCCCGATGGAGCCACCGCTGGAACTCCTCGGTATCAGCCAGTTCTTCCAGGCTTCGCCAGTAGGCCTGGCGGCCGCCGGAAGCGGAGCCGATGGTCTGCGGCAAGCGGTGGTGATCGTGCAATTGGCTCATGCGTCTAATCGAAATGGTCCTACCGATGACAAGTGGAACAACTGGTGAGCGATCGGATCTTGTATTCCCGCACCAGTCTCCGGCCAAGCGCCACCTGGTCGGTCGGCGGCTGATAGTCGACGCGAAACACGGCGCTGCGCGGACGCACGTACAGTTCGGGGTTGCGGTGGCAGCCCAGGCACCACTCCATCTGGAGCGTGTTGACCGTCCACATCAACGGCATCTGATCCACCCGACCGTGACACGTCGTGCATCCAACGCCCTTGTTCACGTGAATGCTGTGGTTGAAGTACACGAAATCCGGCAAGTCGTGCACCTTGACCCACTGGAGCGACTGATCCGAGCGGAAACTGGCGCGCACCGGCTCAAGATACGGGCTGGTGGCCAGAATCTGCGAGTGGCAGTTCATGCACACTTTGGTCGGAGGAATGCCCGCCACGGCGGCCTTCTCGACACTGGTGTGGCAGTAGCGGCAGTCCAAGCCGTTGCCGGCGACGTGCCGTTCGTGACTGAACTGGATGGGCTGCTGACGCGCCTGGAAGGCCCGCGTCACGTAGGGTGAGCGGCCGAGTTCGTACACCAGGTAGCCGCCGGTTGCGGCCAGCACGGCGACGATCGTGATCGCGATCCGGGCGAGACTGTTCGCGCTCGGATGGAAAATCTGAGACATTGGCTAAATAATCGGGCCCAAACCCAAGTGTGTAGATTACTACAAGCCCGCCGAAGGTGTGTGCCCAAAACCTTCGCCCAAGACCTTCGCGGCGGCCGTGCGGGCGAACGACGGTTCACGCACTCGGGTGAATCAGCTTGACGCCATTGTATTCGGGACTGCCTTTGTCCTCAAATGATCACACAGCGTCATCTGGAGAGCGCGGTCGGGGCCGGAGGCCGGCCCAGCCGATGCGCTATTATTGGGCCATCGTCTGCGATTGTGGTCCCGGGCCCGGCAGGCATCCGCTTTGCATCGGTTTCGGGCAACCTGATCAGTCGTCGATGTTCGGAAGGCCTCCAATGAAGACACGATCGCTGCTGCCATGTCTTGCTGCGTCCCTGTTGGCAGGTGCGCTCACCTCCGCGTGCGCCGCCGGGACCTTCGATTCCTCGGGGTCTCCGACCTCGCCCACCACCATCGTTGCGCCCCCGGCCGGGACAACTCCGGCCTACACTCAGGACGTCAAACCCATTCTCGACGCCGACTGTATCCGCTGTCATGGCAGCAGAAGCGCCTCGGCGGGATACGATCTGTCGTCCTATACGTCGGTGATGCGGGCCGTTGTCGTCGGCAGCACCAACTCGCGGCTGGTGATCGCCACCCGGTCCGGGGGGTCGATGTATGGCCTGTTGAGCGGCGACCGGGCGACCAAGTCCTCGACGATCCGGAACTGGGTTGTTGGCGGCGCCCTGCAGAATCGATAAACACGGGGCTGGGGCCCCTTGGTCTCACATCGGAGGCACACATGCGTCACGTGTTTCGGCTTGCCATCCTGATCGCCGCCGTGTGCGGGGCTGTCGCGCCCGCCTTCGCCGACGACGGCTTCACCCGACCGCCATGGCTGTCTGGCGTCGACGCGCCGGCGCACGCCGACCCCTGGGCCGTAAACTGGGCAACGGTGGGTCTTGATGCGCCTGCCGATGTCGGTTCGCCGCTGCGGTTGTCGATCCCGCTCCAGTCCCCGGTGGACCACGAGGCCGGCCAGGCATCCAGCCAGGCGCCGAACCAGGCGGCCGACCAGGCCACCACCGGCCGGCGGCGTGTGGTGGCCGTCGAGTACAGCGATGCGTACAAGCTGAGAAACAAGATCCACAAGATCGCCAGTTACGCCACCCTCCCGCTGTTTGCGGCGGAGTACTGGGCTGGCGCGTACATGTATGCGAATCCGGTCAGTATTACGCCGGCATTGCAGTCGACCCATCGCGCGCTCGGGATCTCGCTCGGCGGCTTGTTTGCCGTCAACACGGTCACCGGCGTCTGGAATCTCTGGGACGGCCGCAAGGATCCGAACCATCGGGGACGGCGGATGCTGCACGGGCTTACGATGCTCGCCGCCGACGCCGGTTTCGCCATTTCCGGCGCCATGCGGCCCAGCCTCCGCGGGGGCGTCGACAACTACTACCACCAGCGGATGGTGCACCGGGCGGTGGCTACCACGTCGATGGTGGTGGCCGGCGTGAGTTATCTGATGATGCTCGTCCACGGCGGCCAGTAACCCGGTGGCCGGGCCGGCCGCAACCGTCTCGCAATTCCTTGTGATACAGTGAGCCGCCACGGAGGCATCGGCTCGGGTGCCTCCCGCTGTCGCGCCGCCCCCGATATCGCCCCAATCCTTCTCGCACGTCGTTGCGCGCGACTTCCCATCGTCCTGGCGACCGACCGGGAGTAGGCGTCATGAGTGACCGAAAATACCGACAACGCGGCTATCAGGACGCTGGCGCGCGCGAACGGGATCAGGCGCGTGCGAAACCCGGTGACGCCGGCGGGGACAAACCGCGAACCCACGATCGTCCCGAAGGCCCGCGCACGCCCAACATGCCCGGCTTTCGGACGGTGGTCCGCTGCCATCGCTGCGGCCATGTGACCGACGGCGCCATCCTGTCGGCCGCGACGTGCGCGAAATGCGCATCGCCGCTCCACTGCTGCGCGCAGTGCGAGTCGTTCAATCCCGCCGCCCGGTTCGAATGCATGCAGTCGATTAGCGTCCGGGTGGCGCCCAAGGACGCGTTCAACGCCTGCGGGTTGTTTGCCGCGCGCACCACCGTCGAGCGCGAAACCGGATCGGTCCGGCAGACCACCTCGCGCAGCGCTTTTGATGATCTCTTCAAGATCTAGGGGAAACGTGTCCATGGTTGTGATCGACGGTTCGCATCTGACAATCGAGAAGGTCGTGGCGGTCGCGAGGCATGGCGAACAGGTGCAGTTGGCTCCAGCCGCGCTGGACCGGATCAAGGTGTGCCGGCTGATGCTCGAAGAAAAGTTGGCGGCCGGCGAGATCATGTACGGCACCAACACGGGCATCGGCGAGTTCTCGGAAAAAATCCTCAGTGGCGATCAGGTGAGGCAGTTTCAGCGGTACCTCGTGTACAACCACGCCGCCGGCATCGGCGACCCTGCGCCGGTCGAACACGTGCGCGCCGCGCTGGCCGGACGCATCAACGTGCACGCGCACGGCAATTCCGGATGCCGTCCCGAGATCACGCTCACACTGGTCGACATGCTCAACCGCGGCGTCACGCCGGTGGTGTGCCAGAAAGGGTCGGTGGGTGCGTGCGGCGATCTGGCGCCGATGGCGCAGGCCGCGCTGTTGCTGCTGGGAGAAGGCGAGGCGTTCTTCCAGGGCGAGCGACTGGACGGGGCCGAGGCGATGCGGCGGGCCGGGATTGCGGTGCCGGGCCTGCATGCGCGGGACGGTCTGGCCACCATCAACGGCTCGAACGTGCTCACCGGGATGTCCGCGCTCCACATTTACGACATGCAGCGCTGGATCCGGCAGGCCGAGATTGCGGCCGCGATGTCGATTGAGGCGCTGCTGGGCAACCTCAAGCCGTACAACACGACGCTGCACGAACTGCGCGGGTTCAAGGGCGCCGTGATGTCGGCGAGGAACATTCTCAAGATGATCGAGGGGTCGGACCTGGCCACCGGGAAAATGAAGACCAAGGTCCAGGACGCCTACTCGATGCGATCCACGCCCCAGGTGATTGGCGCGGCCCGCGACGCCATCGCGTTTGCCCGAGCCCAGGTGGAGATCGAGCTCAATGGGGTGGGCGACAATCCCATCTTCATCCCCGAGCAGCGGCTCACGCTCACCGGCGCCAACTTCCAGGGATCGCCCGTGGCGCTGCCGATGGACATGGCCGGCGTCGCCATCACCATGGTGTCGGTGCTTTCCGAGCGCCGCCTCAACCGGCTCACCAACCCGGCGCTGTCCCAGGGGTTGCCCGACTTCCTCGCCCACGAGCCCGGTTTCTACTCGGGGCTGATGCTCAGTCAGTACACCGCCGATCACCTGATCGTCGAACAGCGGATCCTCTCGGCGCCGGCGTCGATTCAGTCGATTCCCGCCGCGGCCGATCAGGAAGATTTCGTGTCGATGGGCATGAATACCGCGCTCAAGAACGGCCAGATTCTCGACAACGCGTACGGCGTGCTCGGCATCGAACTGATGGCGGCGGCCCAGGCGCTGGATTTCCGCGCGTTCACGCCTGGTGTCGGCACCAGGAAGGCGCGCGAAGTGATCCGCCGGCACGTCGAGCATCTGGGCGTCGATCGGCCGTTGTTCAACGACCACAACGCCATGAAGGCGCTGGTGAAGTCTGGCGAGTTGCTCACCGACGTCGAAGCGGTCGTCGGCGCTTTCGAGTAGGCGACGAGTCCAGCGTCCGTGCGTCCGGCCGGCAGACGCGCCGCCCGCGCACAATCTCCGACCGGTCCCGAACACACTTCGGGGCCGGGAATCTCGCGATCCCCAGCCCCGGCGTTCCGAACGCCGACCCCGCAGACGGGGTCTCAGCCTGCTACCAGTACAGCTTCACCCCGAGCTGGATCTCCCGTGGCGCGCGCACCGCGATCAACTGGCCGAACGTGTCGGTGGACACCGTGCACGACGTGATGCTGGTCGTGCAGGTGTTGTCGAGGCCGGTGGCCGACGGATCCGATGCCCAATTGACCTGGTTGAACGCGTTGAAGAGCTCCGCGCGGAACTGCAGCCTGACGTCTTTGGTCAGGTAGAAGTTCTTCGACAGCGTGATGTCCCACTTGTAGAAACCGGGCTGGCGGAACGGCGCGCGGCCCGAGTTGCCGAACGTGCCATCGGCCGGCGGCGCGAACGCCGCCGGATTGAACCACATGGGTGGCGTGCCGTTGGCGGGCAGCACCCCGACCATCGGGTCGCCGACCAGATCGGCGAATCCGCCGCGGCGGAAGTTAAAGGTATCCACCGAGATGCGCGGAACGGGCTGGCCGGACACCACGTAGGTGATCCCCATGATCTGCCACCCGCCCAGCGCGTGTCTCAGGAACGCGTTCGGCGAGTCGCGATAGAACGGCAGTTCATAGACATACGAGGCCGAGAAGTTGTGCCGGCGATCGGTGCGGGCGTCGGCGTACTCGGCCCCGGGGTTCGCCGGGTTCTGCGGGATGTCGATCGAATCCCGGTCGTTGGTCGAGTCGGTCCGCGCACGGCTCAACGTGTAGTTGGCCGAGAGCGTGCCGCTGCGGCCGAACTGCCACCGGAACGAGGACAACAGCCCGTGATACCGGCTCTTGGCCGTCGTCTCCCGCATCGTAATCGTGCCGTACGACCGGAACGGACGGGCCGGGTTTACCGCGCTGGCCACGGTGTTCTGCAACGCCACCACGTCGGCAGGTTGCGGGAAATTCGGATTGGTCGGTCGAATCAGATTGTCGCCGCGCGTTCCGACGTAGCTCACCTCGATGGTGGCTTTGCTGAACAGACGCCGCGTCACCCCGACGTTCCACCCCATCGTCCGCGGATTCTTGAAGTCGAGCGAGGTCGCCTGGATCGCCCGCATCCCGGTCGTCGTCCCGGTCACGCCGGCGCCCGGGTTGCTGAGCTTCATGCCGGTGAGGGTGACGTTGTTGACGAACGGCGGGCTGGTAAACGAGTTCTGTTCGAAAATGCCGACCAGCGGCTGATCGTAGTAGATGCCGAACGCGCTGCGGACGATGGTGTTGCCGCTGCTGGCCGGATCCCAGGAGAAGCCGACACGCGGCTGGATGCTGTTCTTCTGAAATGCGTAAATCGCATTGCCGTACGGGGAGTTCTTGCCGGCGATGACGAGGCCGTCGAGCCAGTCGCCCGTTGACAGATCGACCAGCGTCCCGGCTGCGGACGTGAACTGCGGCGCCGTGGCCGCCTTGTAAAACGACGGATCAAACGTCACCAGCATGTTGTTCGCGTCGGTGATGGGCGGATAGAGCGAGTAGCGCACGCCCAAATCGACGGTGACGTTCCTCCGTGCGCGCCAGGTGTCCTGCGCGTACATTTCGTACCGATTGAAGCGCAGGTGGTTGGTGACGTCACGCTCCGCTTCTGTGTAGCTGCAGGACGCGCACGCACCGGTCGCATTACCCATCAGGAAGTTCTGGAACGCGGTATAGCCCCCGCCCGCCCCGAACGAGAAACTCCCCTGCGTCACGTTGGCCGCGTTCTCGTTTTTCTGCTCGAAGGTCAACAGGACGCCGGCCTTGAACGCGTGATTGCCACGCTGCACAGAGAAGGTGTCGGTGATGGTGTGATTGATGTACTCGATGTGATAGAGCTGCATCGAGTTGAACGTCGACAGCCCGCTGACGGCGATGCTCGGAATGCGGTTGGTCAGGTTTTCCGGGAAGAGCTCCGGAATGTTGATCCCGTAGTCGGCGCGCGTCCCCTTCGTGCCGGACGGGTTGGTCGTCGAGATCACGTTGCCCGACTTCTGGTACGAGAACTCGTTCAACGCGTTATTGCTGAGGATGGTCTTCACCTGGGCCGAAAAGACCTGCCCGGGCACGCTGGTGTCGGTCGTCGCCACGTTCGGGATGGCGATGCCGTTGAACAGGCCTCCCAGTTCCCGGGTCTGGCTCAGGTCGTGCGTGTACCGGCCGGTCAGCCGCCACCGCGCCGACAGGTCGTAGTCCATCCGAACCACTTCCTGCCTGGTGTTGTTGATGTTGGGCGACGACACCAGGTACTGGTTCTTGCCCGGGACGTTGGGCGCCGGATAGGCCGCGAGCAACTTGACCGCGTTCGGATCGCGAAGGGCCGGATCCACGTAGTTGACGTTGGTCGGGTCGGTGAGCCACGTCGGATCCGGCACGGTGGCCACGAGCGAAGCCGGCGCCCGCGCGACGCGGCGCCATTCCTGCGACCAGAAGAAGAACAACTTGTCGCTGGCCTTCGGCACCGGGCCGCCAATCGTGTAGCCGAAGTTCTTGTAGTCGAGCGCGGGCGGGTGGCCTGCCACCGTGGGATCGGTGCTCCGGTTGCGAATCCAGGAGTTCGCATTCAACGTGTCGCTGCGGATGAAGTCGTACGCCGCGCCCGTATATTTCTTCGAACCCGACTTGGTCACCACGCTCACCACGCCGCCGCCGCTCCGGGGCCATTCGGCTGCGTAGCTGCTCGTGATGATCTTGACCTCTGCGATCGACTCGAGCGTTGGGGTCGACAGCAGCGTGATGTTGGATCCCACATCGACGTTCGACACGCCGTCCACGAGCCAATTGACCGAGTTACGGCGGGAGCCGTTCACCGAGATGCTGACCGTGCTCGTCAGGCCGATGCCGACCTCGTCGGGCAGGTCGCTCGCGACACCCGCGGCCAGCGTCGCCAACTGCACGAAGTTGCGGTTGTTGAGCGGTAACTCCTGGACCTGTCTGGAATCGACCAGGTTTTGCACCGCCGGCGTGGGCTGCACCATCATGCGCTCGACCCGGACCTCAACGACCTCGGCGAGTCCACCCACCTTCAGGCTGCCATTGACCTCGATGCGGTCGTTGACGCTGAGGACAATGCCCTTGATGGTGAGTGACTGGAAGCCAGCCAGGTTGAACGTGACTTCGTAGGCGCCAATCGGCAGCAGCGTCGCGTTGTACGCGCCCGTGCTCGTCGATACGACGTCAAAGGTCCGTCCCGTCGGGACGTGTTTGGCCACGATGGAGACGCCGGGCAGCACGGCGCCCGTGGCGTCGGTCACCACACCCGTGATGGTGGCCGTGGTTTCTTGAGCGAAAGCGGGCACGGCCAGCGCGAGCACAAGAGCGACAACGGCGAGGCCGGGCAAGCGGGAGATGATCATGGGTCGTTCCTCCTGGGTGGTGAACGCCTAATTTATACCTTTCCTGCTCGATTTTTCCCATCCCGCGTCCACGTGCTTGCAACCGGCCTCATCCGGCGCGACCGTGGTTGCCCCGAACGCCGATTTCTGCGGCCAACGTTGCCGCGCCGGCTTGAGGCGATCGGAAGATCATGGATCGGTCGTACGGCCCCAGCCCCCGCCCCCGCCTGCTTGGTTGCCTCGTCTTTCTGCTAGACTGAGGCTCATCGCGCCCCTGTCAGTGCCACATCCGCCTGCGCCCCAGGAACCGACCGCACCATGAGGTTTGCACCCGAATACGTTGCCTGCGTCCTCAACGAGAATTTCGAGGACGCCAAAGCGCTGTTCCTCGAGCCGATGATGGCGATGCACTACGCGCATCTGGTGATGCTGGCCTCGCGGCGCATCATCAGCGATGCCGACGCGCACGCCATTCGCGTGGCGCTCGACCAGATCGACCTCGAGGCGGTCAGGCGCGTTCGCTACGACGGAACGTGCGAGGATCTCTTCTACTACGTCGAACAGTTGGTGACCGCGTCGTGCGGGACCGATGTCGGCGGCCGTCTGCATACCGCCCGGAGCCGCAACGACATCGACATGACGCTCTATCGGATGCGCCAGCGGCACTACGTGCTCGACATGCTGGCGTCGGCGGTCGGACTGCGCGCGGCGCTCGTCGATGTCGCCGACCGCCACAGGCACACCATTCTCGCGCTGCATACGCACACGCAGCCGGCGCAGCCTTCGACGGTGGCCCATTACCTGCTGGCGATGATCGAGCAACTCGAGCGGGACGCCACGCGGCTCGAGGCGGCCTACGAGACGACCAATCGCTGCCCGCTCGGCGCGTGCGCGATCACCGGGACGGCCTTTCCGATCGACCGCCAGATGACCAGCGACCTGCTGGGCTTTTCGGCGCCGACCGGCAACACCTACGGCAGCATCGCGACCACCGACTACCTGCTCGAAAACGTGACGGCCACGCTGGTGCTGCTGACGGGCCTCGGGCGCTTCGTGCAGGACATGCTGTTGTGGTGCACCGCGGAGTTCGCCTACCTCCGGCTGGGCGACGGGTTCGTGCAGGGCAGCAGCATCATGCCGCAGAAGCGGAATCCGGTGGCGCTCGAACACGCCAGGGCCATCTGCAGCCGGGCGTTCGGCGAAGCCAACGCGATTGTCAGCTGCATCCACAACACGCCGTTTGGCGACATCGTCGACACCGAGGACGACTTGCAGCCGCTGGTCGATCGGCTGTTTCACGACGGCGCCAGGGCGATCACGCTGGTGTCGGCGGCGATGGCCACCGCCGAGTTCGACGCGGCCCGCCTCGAGGACCGCGCCGGCTCCGGCTGGATCACGATTACCGAATTGGCCGACACACTGGCGCGCGAGCATGGGCTGGCCTTCGACACCGCCCACGCGATCGCACGCCAGGTCGTGCAGGGGCGCGCCGCGGATCCGACCGCGCGCATCAGCGCGATTGTCGCGGCCACGTCGCAGGCGTTGCTGGGCGCGCCGCTCGCCTATACGGAGGAGCGTCTCGCCGACATCCTGTCGCCCAGGCACTTCGTCGAGGTGAGGACGACGCTGGGAGGGCCGGCCCCGGCCGAAACCACCAGGGCGCTGGCCGCGTCCCGGACCCTGCTGGAACGCGACCGCGAGTGGATGCGAGCGACCCGGTCGCGGCTGTCTGCCGCCGCGGCCGATCTGCAAGAACGGAGCGCACGACTGTGACGCCCCGGGGCGACCTGGGCGACACGCCCGAGGCCGGCGAAATCAATCGTCGCGGGACCTACCTGGCGGTGGTGCTTCTCGAAGTGGTGGTGGTCGCCGCGCTCTGGGCCTTCGGGCGCTATTTCGGAAGTCTATGAGCGCGCTCGACTGGGCCATCATCGCCGGCTACCTCGTCTGGATCGTCTACGACGGGCTCAAGCGGACCAAGGCCTCCGATCAGGTCGAAGGGTATTTCCTCGCCAACCGGAGCCTGCCGTGGTGGGCGGCGGGCCTGTCGGTGATGGCCACGCAGATGAGCGCCATCACCCTGGTCGGGACGACGGGGCAGGCCTACGCCGACGGCATGCGATTCGTGCAGTTCTACCTCGGGCTGCCCATCGCGATGATCATCCTGTCGGTGACCATCGTGCCGTTCTTCTACCGTGCGCACGTCTACACGGCGTACGAATATCTCGAGCGGCGATTCGACGCCAAGACCCGCGCGCTGGCGAGCCTGCTGTTCCTCGCCTCTCGCAGCCTGTCGACCGGCGTCATCATCTCGGCGCCCGCCGTCATCCTGTCGATTGTGCTCGGATGGAACCTGTACCTCACCGTGCTGGCGATTGGCGTGCCGACAGCGCTCTACACGATGTTCGGCGGCGTGCAGGCGGTGGCGTGGACCGATGTCAAGCAGATGGTGGTCGTGATCGCCGGCGTGCTGGCGGCGGTCGTCGCCCTGATCATCGGCCTTCCGCACGACGTGTCGCTGGGCGAGGCCATGCATCTGGCGGGCGCAGTGGGCCGGCTCCGCACGATCGATTTCACGTTCACCCTGCACGAGCAGTACACGTTCTGGTCGGGCATGATCGCCGGGCTGTTTCTGATGCTGTCGTACTTCGGGTGCGACCAGAGCCAGGTGCAGCGGTATCTGACGGCCAAGTCGGTCGATGAGGCGCGCAGTTCGCTGATGATCAGCGCCTACGTCAAGATTCCGCTGCAGGCGCTGATTCTCATCATGGGCGTGCTGGTGTTCGTGTTCTACCTGTTCAACCAGCCGCCGATGCTGTTCAACCCCGTCTTCAAAACGAAGGTGGAGGCCAGCGCCCGCTCTGCCGAATACGCGGGCCTCGAACGGGATTTCTCGGCCGCGTTTACCGATCGCCGCCAGGCCGCGATGGCGTTCGCCGAGGCGCAACGCGGCGACGATCGCGCGCGAGCCGAACACGCGCGCCGGGCGTTTGTCGCGTCGGAAGCGCGGGTGAAGGACACGCGGACCAAGGCGATCGCGCTCGTCAAGGACGTGAGCGGCGATGCCAAGTACAACGACGTCAACTACGTGTTTCCGACCTTTGTCACCACCAGGCTGCCGATTGGCCTGGTCGGGCTGATCATCGCGGCGATTTTCGCGGCGGCCATGTCGGCGAGCGCCGGCGAGATGAATGCGCTGGCGACGGCCACCGTGATCGACGTGTACCGACGGCACATCCGGAAGACGGCGTCCGACGCGCACTACCTGTTTGTGTCGAAACTGGCGACCGGGTTCTGGGGACTGGTGGCGTGCGCGGTGGCGATCTACGCGGCGAGCCTCGGATCGCTGATCGAAGTGGTGAACCGGTTCGGGTCGTTCTTCTACGGATCGCTGCTCGGCGTGTTCGTCCTGGCGATTGGTACGAAGCGGGCCACGAGCCGAGGCGCGTTCTGGGGCCTGCTGGCCGGGATGGCCGCCGTCGCCCTGGTCGCCACGTTCACCACGGTGGCGTTTCTGTGGCACAACGTTGTCGGCGCGGTCGTGGTCGTGGTGGTCGGGATGCTGCTGAGCCTGACCGAGTCGGAGCCGGTTCGCGACTCGTGACAACCGAGACTCGAATGTTCTCTCGCCTCCGGGCGTATGTCGGTGTAAAGTAGCCGACACTACACGTGTTTTCTTCCAGGCTCTCATTCGACCTTACGCCCAACAGGCTGTCCGCGGCACTCGCGCGTCTGCGTGGTGCACGTGTCGAGATTGACGATCTCACCGAATCGAATCCCACGGCGGTCGGACTGACGTACCCGCCGCGCCTGCTCGACGCACTCGCCACTCCGGCGTCGCTCAGTTATCAGCCCCAGCCGTTTGGCCGCTCCGCTGCCAGGCAGGCCGTGGTGGACGATTATCGACGCCGCGGCTTCGCCGTGTCGCGCGATCGCGTCGTGCTGACGGCCAGCACGAGCGACGCCTACTCACTGCTGTTCAAACTGCTCTGCGACCCCGGCGACGAAGTGCTGGTGCCGGTGCCGAGTTATCCGCTGTTCGAGTTTCTCGCGTCGCTCGACGCCGTGCAGGTGCGGCCCTACCCGCTCGATTTCCACGGCCGCTGGGCGTATGACGTCGACGCGATCAAGAGGGCCACGACCCCGCGGACACGGGCGGTGGTCATCGTGAGCCCCAACAACCCGACCGGCACCTACTTGTCGAGTTACCATCTCGCCCCGCTTGCCGCGCACTGCCGGGCGAACGACCTGGCGATTATCGGCGACGAAGTGTTCGCCGAGTACGTCCTCGACGCCGAACTGCCGCGCGTGTCGTCGGTGCTTGCGCAGCGCGAGGCGCTGACGTTCGGCCTGGGCGGGCTGTCGAAGTCGCTGGGCCTGCCGCAGTTGAAGCTTGGCTGGATGGTGGTCAATGGCCCGGACGCGCTGGTGAAGGCGTCGCTCGAACGTCTGGAACTGATCTGCGACACCTACCTGTCGGTCGCCACGCCGGTCCAGGAGGCGCTTCCGTCGTTGCTGGTCGACGGGGCGGCCATTCGCTCTCAAATTCGGGACCGCGTCACGCGCAACTATCGGAGTGTGATGGCGCGGGCCGCCGATCACCCCTCGGTGGGCGTCCTTGCGTCCGAAGGCGGATGGTACGCCGTGCTGCAGGTGCCGGCGATGCAGTCGGAGGAGTCGCTGGTGCTGCAGATTCTCGAGCGCGACCACGTGCTGGTGCATCCCGGCTACTTTTTCGATTTTCCGCGCGAGGCATTTCTCATTGTCAGCCTTCTGCCGCGGCCCGACGTGTTCGACCGGGCAATCGCCCGTGTGCTCGCGCGAGTGGAGGCCAACGAGTGACCGGTGGCGGCACCTCGGGTCGACGCCTGGCCGGTCTGCTCGTCCCATTATTTTCCTGCCGATCGACACGAGGCTGGGGCATCGGCGAGTTCGCCGACCTGCCCATCCTTGCGGCCTGGATGCGCGAGGCTGGCCTGCGGTTGCTGCAACTGCTGCCGCTCAACGAGATGGCGGCCGGCCAGCGATCGCCGTACTCCGCCACCAGCGCGATGGCGCTGGATCCCATCTACATCTCGGTCGACGCGGTCCCCGATTTCCAGGCACTGGGAGGAGAAGGGGCGCTCGATGCCAGGGACCGCCAGACGCTTGCCCACCTCAGATCTGTGTGTGGCGTCGACTACGTCGGGGTGCGCGAGATCAAGACCGCCGTTCTCAGGGCCTCGTTCCGCCGATTTGTCGACAAGGAGTGGCTGGCCCGATCGGATCGGGCTCGCGACTTCGGCCGGTTCGCCGACCAGCAGCGATGGTGGCTCGACGACTACGCCGTCTTCAGGGCCCTGCACCACACGACAGGCGGCGGAGCGTGGCAGGATTGGCCGGCCGGGATCCGCGACCGCGATCCCGAGGCTCTGGCGCGCGTGCGGCGCGAACTGGAAGACGAGGTGTTGTTCCGTCAGTACGTGCAGTGGATCGCGCACGGTCAGTGGCTGGACGCCAGGGCCGCAGCCCACGGCGTAAGGCTGTACGGCGATTTTCCATTCGGCGTCGCTGCCGACAGTGCCGATGCGTGGGCCAATCAGGAATTGTTTTCGTTCGACAGCACGATCGGCGCGCCGCCCGACGCCTTCAGCGACGAGGGCCAGAACTGGCGGCTTCCGATGTATCGCTGGGACCTGATGGCGGCCGGACAGTTCGAGTGGTTCGCGCGCCGCGCGCGCCGTGTGGCCGACCTGTTCGACGGCTTTCGCGTCGACCACCTCGTGGGCCTGTTTCGGACGTGGGCGTTTCCGGTCGACGACCGGCCGCCGCATTTCGTGCCGGCCGATCAGGTGGCCCAGGACCGCCAGGGCCGGGCCGTGTTGAGCACGTTGCTCGCCACCGGCGCCGACGTGGTCGCCGAGGACCTTGGCACGATCCCGGATTTCGTGCGCGCGGCGCTGCGCGCGCTTGACGTTCCCGGTTACCGGGTGCTGCGGTGGGAGCGCGAATGGGACACGAAGGGACAGCCCTTTCGAGACCCGCGCGCCTACCCGGCCTGTTCGCTGGCGACCTCGGGCACCCACGATACCGAGACGCTCGCAGCCTGGTGGAACGCGAGTGACGCGATCGAGCGAACCGCGGCGCTCGCTGCGACTGGCGTCGCCACGCTCGGTGCGGACGCGGCATTTCTCCCCGACGTGCTCGATTGTCTGCTCGAGACGCTGTTTGCATCCGGATCGGACCTTCTCGTGCTGCCGATCCAGGATGTGTTCGGTTGGACCGATCGGGTCAACGTGCCTGGCCTGGTCGACGACATCAATTGGACCTGGACGCTGCCCTGGGCCGTCGATCAATTTGCTGCTCAACCGGAAGCCCGATCGCGCAGCGCCGTGCTCAAGACGCTGAGCATCCGCCACAACCGGCTGCTGTGAACCCCGACATCGCCGGCGCGGCGGCCATGGGGTCGACCCGTCTGCTCGTCCGGAGCCCGACCCACGTGACGGCGCCTTCGCATTCGTCATTCCAGGGCGGCGAAGCCGAACCCGGAAGCCACGCACGAGGGCCCCGCGCCGCCGGTTCCGTCCTCCCCGGCCAGGGAGGGACGCTGTGTTACGATCGGATGGTCACTCAGACTTTCCGAGACCATGCTGCGTCCAATCTCATTGATAGAAGGAGTATGCCCATGAAACGCCTGTTTGCTGTTCTCGCGCTTGTCCTGTTGATTGCCCTGCCCGTCGCGGCCCAGACCGCGCCGGCCGCTTCGCCCGCTATGCCCTCGACTTCGCCTCAGGCCGCTCCGGCTGCTCCGGTCGGGCCCACCGAACCGCTGAGCCGGGCGATCTTCAATGGCTACAACGGCATCAAACGCAACCTCACCGACTCGGCCGACAAGGTGTCGGAAGCCGACTACGCCTTCCAGCCCACCAAGGACGTCCGCAACTTTGCCCAGATGTTTGATCACATCGCCAACTCGCAGTTCAGCTACTGCGCGTCCGCCAAGGGCGAGCCGAATCCCAACAAGGACGACTTCGAGAAAACGGCGACGACCAAGGCCGCCGTGGTCAAGGCCCTGGCCGACTCCTTCGCGTATTGCGACGCAGCGTATCTCACGCTGACCGACGCAAAGGCGCTGGAACTGATCAAGGTGGGACAGAACGAAACGCCGCGCGCGAGCCGTCTGTTCGGAAACACCGCGCATCTCAACGAGCACTACGGCAATCTGGTCACGATGATGCGCCTCAAAGGCATGGTGCCGCCCTCGACCGAGCGCGCGCAGCAGGTCCGCAAATAACCCGACCTGGTGGCGACTGTGCCCCGCGATCTGGCGCTGGCGTTGGCCTCTGGCATGCTCGCACTGGCCGTTTCGGCCGGGTGTGCCCGAGAGACCGGCCCGCCCAGATCCGCGGGGACCGCCGCCGACATCCTTCTGTCTCCGGACACCGAAGAGATCTCCGCCACCGTTCCGACCGCCACGACGCTCGCGAAACTCTTTCGGGCGTACGTCTCACCCGACAAAGCCGATGCCGCCGTGCGGTTGGTGTCGCAACAGTTCGACCCTCGAAAACTGAGGGCCGGGCAGCGCTTTACCTTGACGCGAACCACCGATGGGTGGCTGCGGGGATTCGAGTACGAGGTCGACGTGGATCGCCACCTGAGTGTGGCGCCTGGCACTCCGGAGAACCCGAGAAACCTTCGCGCCGAGATCGTCGCCTACAAACGGCAGGAGGCCACCGCTGCGGTGACGGGCCGCATCGACAGGCAGTCGCCGTCACTCTTCGAGGCGATGCACGCGTCGGGAGAGACAGACGACCTGTCGGTCGAACTGGCGGCGATTTTCTCGGGAGAAGTGGATTTCCACAGCGGCCTCCAGCCCGGTGATGCGTTTCGGGTCGCGGTCTGGAAAGTGACCCGCGAGACCGGCACGGTGTCGTACGGCGCCATCTACGCCGCCGAATTTGTCAACGAAGGACGTGTGTTGAAGGCGTTCCGTTTCGCCCAACCGGACGGGACGGTTGGCTACTACGACGAACACGGACGATCGTTGAAGCGATTCATGTTGTGGTCGCCCCTCAAGTTCGAACCCAGAGTCACGTCAGGATTCTCGTACAACCGGAAACACCCCGTCCTCAACATCACCCGGGCGCACCTGGGCGTCGATTTCGCCGCGCCGGTCGGGGCGCCCGTCGTGTCGGTGGCGAATGGCGTGGTGACGCAGGCGGGATTTTCGGGAGAGGCCGGACGCCTGGTGGCCGTGCGTCACAGCAGCGGCTACGAAACGCTGTACATGCATTTGTCGTCGATTGCCGTGCGCGTGGGCCAACGCATCAGCCAGGGCGAGATGGTCGGGCGGGTTGGCGAGTCGGGGCTGGCGACCGGCCCCCATCTGGACTACCGCATCCGCAAGAACGGCGTCTACGTCAACCCACTGGTCGAGCGCCGCCGCATGCCGCCGGGCGAACCCATCGCGCCCGCCTTGCTGGCGGCCTTCGAGGCCGAACGCGACCGGCAGGCGGCGCTCCTCGCGCCGGCACCCCCAGCGGCCGTTTCGCCCAGCGCCGCCTCGGGGCGATAAAATCGGGTCGATCCGCAAGGTCGTCCTGCCGGCTGCACCTGCCGGCGAAAGTCGTCCGGCCTCGATACCGTGACACCCCCGCCAGATTCCCGACACCGAACCCCGCCGGTTGACAGGCGCGCCGCTTCTTGCTTCACTAGTGGGGTCGGGATGCCGTTTCGCGGGGCGTCCCGGGCGACAGTCGTTTCGGCTCGACGAGCGGACGGTTGCGGACCGCTCACCATCGGCCGGGACATCGTGCAGGCCCCTCCTTCTTTTCTTCTTCAGGCGGCTTCGCGCCCAAGTGGGGACGCGCTGTCGCGGATCGCGAGATTACATGTCTGTCATCCGTCCCTTTCGAGCCCTGAGGCCTGCACCGGCGCTGGCCTCCCGTATCGCCGCGGTGCCGTACGACGTGGTCAACACCGACGAAGCGCGCGCCCTCGCGTCGGGCAACGATCTGAGTTTTCTCCACGTGTCGCGCGCCGAGATCGATCTGCCGCCCGACACGAACCCCTACGCAGACATCGTCTACAAGACCGCGGCCAGCCGGTTCGCCGGGATGCGGTCGCACATGGTCGAAGAGGATGTTCCGGCGGTGTATTTCTATCGTCTGCGCATGGGGAACCACACGCAGACGGGCCTTGCGGCGTGCTACTCGGTTGACGAGTACGACGCCGATCTGGTCAAGAAGCACGAGCGGACGCGTCGCGACAAGGAAGACGATCGCACGCGCCACATCACCGACCTGCGCGCGCAGACCGGGCCCGTGTTTCTGACCTATCGCGCGTCGGCGGATGTTGACGCGGTGGCAGTCCGCGTTGCAGCGACGCCGCCGATCTACGACCTGGTGGCGCCGGATGGCGTCAGCCACACCGTGTGGAAAGTGACCGGCACCGACCTGGCTGCCGTCGTGACGGCATTTGGCGCGCTGCCGGCGGTGTATATCGCCGACGGCCACCACCGGGCTGCCAGCGCGGCGCGGGCACGTAAAGCGATCGCCCGCGAGACCGGAAGAGACGGCGTGGTCGAAGCCGACTGGTTCCTCGCGGTGGCGTTTCCCGACAACCAGACGCAGATTCTGCCGTACAACCGCACCGTGAAAGACCTGGCCGGCCTGACGCCAGAGGCGTTTCTTCAGGCCGTCAAGGGCAGGTTCGCCGTACGATCGGGCGGGCCGGCGACTCCCGCGAAGAAAGGCGACGTGGCGATGTATCTGGGCGGCGCGTGGTACACGCTCGATGTCGGCGCACGGGCCGGCGCCGACGTGATGAGCCGTCTCGACGTCAGCATCCTTCAGGATCAGTTGCTCGATCCGGTGCTCAAGATTGCCGACGTCCGAACCGACAAACGCATCGATTTTGTCGGAGGCATTCGCGGCACCGGCGAGATCGAGACACTGGTGGCAGGCGGCAAGGCGGCGGTGGGCTTTTCGCTGTTCCCCGTCAGCGTGACCGACCTGATCGGGATTGCCGACGCCGGCCAGATCATGCCGCCCAAGTCGACGTGGTTCGAGCCGAAACTGAGAGACGCGTTGTTGATTCACACGATCTAGCAACGGCGGGTGGGAGACGAGGGGCTGGCCGGTACGCGAGCGTCCTCGATCCTGACCACCGCCCCCGCGTCCCGAATTCCCGATCCGGAAGAGGTACACCATGAAGATCCTGATAGCCGACAAATTCGAAAAGAGCGGACTCGAAGCCCTGCACGCCCTCGGTGTCGAGGTGCTCTACCAACCCGATCTGAAAGATGCGGCGCTTGGCGAGGCGCTCGCCTCGTCGAAAGCCGACGTGCTGGTGGTGCGGTCGACGAAGGTGACCGAACCGATTCTCGAGACCAGCGCGCTATCGCTGGTCGTGCGTGCGGGGGCGGGCTTCGACACGATCGACGTCAAGGCCGCATCTCGACGAGGGATCTACGTGTCCAACTGCCCCGGGCGCAATTCGATTGCGGTGGCGGAGTTGGCGTTCGGGCTCATCCTGTCGCTGGACCGGCGCATTCCGGACAATGTCGCGGAGTTGCGCGCCGGCAAATGGAACAAGAAGGAGTACTCCAAAGCCAGAGGCCTCTACGGCCAGACGCTGGGCTTGCTCGGATTCGGCAGCATCGGGCAGGAGATGGCCAAGCGCGCCCAGGCGTTCGGCATGAAGTTGGCCATCTGGAGCGAGATGGGCATCACGGTGGGCACCGATGGCCTGCCGGTGGACCTGCCGTTGCTGGTGCGCCTGCGCCCGGCGTCGGGAGTCCCGATGGAGCCCAACGTCAGGGTCTGCGCCACGCCGGCCGAGGTCGCGGCCCACTGCGACATTTTGAGCGTCCATCTGGCGCTCAACGACAAGACGCGGGGCGTGGTCAGCGCCGAGGTGCTCAGTCAGCTGAAGCCGGGTTCGTTCTTCGTCAACACGGCACGCGGCGAAGTGGTCGATTACAAGGCGCTGGAGGCGGCCGTCAAAGAGAAGAACCTGCGCGTCGCCATCGACGTGTACGGCAAGGAACCGGCCACCCCGGCCGGCGAATTCGTGGATCCGCTGGTGCAATTGCCGAATGTCTACGGCACGCACCATATCGGCGCGTCCACCGATCAGGCGCAGGAGGCGATTGCCGCCGAAACCGTTCGCATCATTCAGGTGTTCACACAGACGGGCCGCGTGCCCAACGTCCTCAATCTGGCGCGCAAGACGCCGGCGACGCACGTCCTGGTCGTCCGGCAGAAGGACCGTCCGGGCGTGCTGGCGCATGTGTTCGACCTGCTCCGCGAGGCCGGGTTGAACGTCGAAGAAACAGAGAACATCATCTTCGCCGACGCCGAGGCGGCCGTCGCGCGGCTCAATGTCGACGGCGAGCCGTCGGCCGACGTCATCGCGCGGATCAAGGCGGGGAACCCCGACGTGCTCGATGTGCAGGTCGTAGCCATCAGTTGAGACGGTCGAGACCAATTCTGGAGGAATCCATCATGGCGACAGCGCGCGTCTTCAATTTTGCGGCCGGTCCGGCCGTGCTTCCGCTCCCGGTCCTCGAAGAGGCCCAGCGCGATTTGATCAGCATGCCGGGCGTCGGCATGTCGATTCTCGAAATGAGCCATCGCGGCAAGTACTTCGAGGGCGTGCTCCAGCAGACCGAAGCTGACATCCGCAAACTGGCCGGTGTGCCCGACGACTACAAGGTGCTGTTTCTGCCCGGGGGCGCCAGCCTGCAGTTTTCGATGGTGCCGCTCAATTTTCTGCCCCGCGACGGCTCGGCCGACTACATCGTCACGGGCGCCTGGTCGCAGAAGGCGGTCAAAGAGGCCAAGAAGGTGGGCGGCGTCAAGATCGCCTACACGGGCGAGGCGACTAATTTCAACGGCGTGCCCGCGCAGAACGCCCTCAGCCTGGATCCGAAGGCGGCGTTCGTGTCGTTCACCTCGAACGAGACGATTCACGGCGTCGAATTCAAGTACGTGCCAGAGACCGGCCAGGTGCCGTTGGTGTGCGACACCTCGTCGGACATGTTCAGCCGCCCGCTCGACGTCTCGAAGCACGCGTTGATTTACGCGGGGGCCCAGAAAAACATCGGGCCTTCCGGCGTGGTGCTCGTCATCGTCAAAGACGAGTGGCTCAAGCAACGCGTCGACGACCCCAAGCTGCCGACGATGCTCAACTACGCAATCCATGCCGACAACACGTCGATGTACAACACGCCGCCGTGTTTCGCGATTTACATCATGGGCCTGGTGATGAAGTGGCTGCTCTCGATTGGCGGGCTGGAGGGGATCCACGCGATCAATCAACGGAAAGCGGCGATGCTCTACGCCGAAATCGACCGCACCGGCTACTACAAGGGGCACGCCCAGAAGGACTGCCGGTCGCTGATGAACGTGACGTTCCGCCTGCCGAGCGAGGAACTCGAGGCGAAGTTCGCGAAAGAGGCGAAGGCGGCGGGCCTCGACGGCCTCAAGGGACACCGGTCTGTCGGCGGCATGCGCGCGTCGATTTACAACGCGTTTCCCGAGGCAGGCGTTGAGGCGCTCGTGCAGTTTATGCGGGAGTTCGAGAAGAAGAACGGATAGCAACTACGACCGCTGGTAGTAGTCGATAGACGCAGCTAGCATCGTCGCAACGCCCCATTCGCGGACCCGCTGTGGCGGGTCCGCGCCTTCATTACGTTCAAGGCAGGATTGACCATGGCCAAGCTGCGACGCTATGCGGGGAACGCGTGCCTGGTCGCCGCGATCGTCGTGGTGATGGCGGTGGCCGCGGTGTCGGCCGTCGCCGCCGATGGTCCAGGGCGAGTGACTGGCACCGTCAGGGACTCGAGTGGCGCG
>Ga0194060_10000600_pt1 | contig 26251 bp, 19 predicted proteins | sample SepL225m_MetaG_FD_163427 | JGI IMG/M metagenome (GOLD analysis project Ga0194060, IMG submission 163427) | Anoxic zone freshwater microbial communities from boreal shield lake in IISD Experimental Lakes Area, Ontario, Canada - Sep2016-L222-5m | ecosystem: Environmental > Aquatic > Freshwater >... | reverse complement strand
CTCCCAAAATCCACTAAACAATAATAAAATAAAATTCAAAAAATAAAATTATTATTACAAATGTAATTGCAATTTTAATAAATGAAAAAACTATGACTGAAGCATACCAGATTAAAAAACGGTCCGGACTGAAAAGAAGAAATACTGACAGAATCAAATGGTCAATGAAAAATGCCATTGCCCGTCTTATAAAACCCGCCATTATAAATCCATCATGGATATTTTGGCCGGCTGCTAATGTATTTATACCGGAGTTGTCAGTCATTGAATACAAATATATAAATTAATATAATATGTGGCAACCATCTTATAAATTTTACATAAATACGTCATATAATATTCCAGCCCGATGAGGTCATAAGTTCTTCCCGATTCATTGGGATAGAAAGCTTCATTTATAACAGTCAGTAATGTATGTTAGTCATGTTTTTTCTTCATCCGCAGGAAATTCAAGTATTATCTTTGTTCCTGAAACGGAGGTTTCATAAACATAAATGCGTCCTTTAATACTTTCCATAAACTTTCTGGCAAGCTTAAGACCGATTCCCATACCTTTTGCCTTTGTTGTAAAATCAGGATCGAAAATTTTATTTATATACTTCTCCGGGATGCCTGTACCATTATCGGAAATTTCAACATTAATTTTACCGCCTTCAGCAAATATCTGTATGCTGACTTCTGAAGCTTCAGCCTGAATGGCATTTCGTAAAAGGTTAATGATTGCGCGTTTAAGCTGATCCTTATCAGCATTTACAAAAACAGGACTGTGTTCCCTGTCAATTTTAATAATTATATTATCTTCAATAAAAAGATTACGCGCATCATGAATAACATCGGCAATATCTATTTTTTCCACTTTCAGACTGGGCATACGTGCAAATGCAGAAAATTCAGAAGCAATATTATTGAGAGTTTCAATCTGTGAAATTATTGTCTTTGTTACTTTCCCGAAAATTTCATCAAGCTTAGGCGATTTATCCTTATAAGCAATTATAAGCTGCTGAACTGCAAGTTTCATCGGCGTAAGCGGATTTTTTATCTCGTGAGCTACCTGACGAGCCATCTCTTTCCAGGCAATTTCACGTTCTAATTCCGCAAGTTCAGACTGACCGCGCTTTAATTCTTTTATCATTGAATTAAACCCGGAGACAAGCTCTCTTATCTCCCCTTTCTGATTATTATTAACTTCAAAACTCAGGTCTCCGCCCGCAACCGATGCCGTTGCTTTTATCAGACTCCTGATAGGTGAAGATATCCGGTTAGCAAGTACCGTACTTAAAATAATTACAAGTATTGCGGCAAAGAAATAACTGCCAAAAAGAAAAATATCAACTTCTTCTCCTGTAACAGGTGGCGGAATTTTATTAAACAGATTACTTACCGTCAGAATATATTCTTTGTTATTAACAACTACCCTTCCATAGAATGAACTAAACAAATAATTCTCAACGCTCTCATTAACTATAAATTCCTTATAACCCTGATACCTCAGCTTATTATAAACCAGAGGATTAATAACCCGTGAAATAATACCCGCCCTGTAAAATTCATCCTTTGAACTAAAATACAACTTCTTTTCAGCAAATAATGAGAACTCAATATTCAGGTCGCGTGCTGCATCACCACATAAAAGCTTTAAATCCCGTGTTGGATTATCGGCAAAATGTTCCTTCAGATAATTCTCTGTATCATAAAGATTCTGCTTCAGTTTATATATAATAATATCATTATTTTTTTCCTCTGTAAGACTCCTGTTATAAAAAGCGAGAAAAAACATCGGCAGGACAGATGTAAATAAGAATGCAAATAAAAGCTGTGAACGGAAAGTATATTTTATTCCCTTCGACTCCTTTATCTGCAAAGTAAAAACAATAATCAAAAATGAAATAATAAAGATGCTGTGAATAAAGAAAACTTTAAAGAAATTATAAAGACTCCATGAAAGATTTTTTTCTTTAAGTGCTGCAGCTATTATCCGGTCTGTTTTGTTTTCGCTGTGTTTAAATATATAAGTAATATAATTCTCATTACTTATTTTAAGATCAATCCAGCCGTCGTTATTTTCAGAAAGCTTTGCATTAAGAATACGTTTAATATGCCGGTCTGACGGAGTCAGATCACCAAATACACAGGAGAGCAGTCCGCTGTTAAAAACAAATACATTAAGCTTTTCAAAGCTGACTGCAGAATTAAAAGAATTTACCTTTGACTCAAGAAAAGCAGGGAAATTACTTACGCGAAATTTCCCGGCATCATATAAAATTGAAGCAACAACATAACCTAAAAGCAATTTATCTTCTTTGACAGGAATAATTCCTGTAATTATTTTCCCTTTAAGTGCAGAGGGCTGATAGTTATCAAATATCTCTATATTTTCTCCATTATATTTAAGCGTAGCGGGACTAATCCTGTACTTTGGATTTATGTTAATGCCAAAACTTCCGAGGAATGCCTTCTGCTTATCAAGGAAAGTAACAGCAGAACTTATCTCCTCACGCTGCAAAGAACTCTGGCTCCATATTGCAAACGCGGCAGTTTCGTAATTTGTCCGCTGGTCCTTCAGCGCTTTAAATGTCTCCGGATTCTGTGATACATTGGACAAAGCATCACGTATCAAAAATTCAAACCATGTATCATTAGCTCTCGTAAGTTCAAGCGCGGTTGTTTTAAGAGATTCCTTTTCAAGCCGGGTATTATAATAGTTTAGAAGGCTTATAGTTATTATGGAAGACACTAAAGCAAAATAAACAAAGTTAAATAAAGTTTTCTTTTCTTCGCGTAATATCTTATAGGAAAGTAAAAAGACAAAAGTGATAAACAGAATTCTTATCAGTGGCGTACCCTGCGGTTCCGACTGAATTAAGTCATAGAAAACTCCTGAAGTCTGTGCAAAAACAAAAAGCCATAAAAAGTATTTAATAAAAATATTTCTCTTATTCTTAACAGCTTTCAATATAAGTAAAATAATAACTACGGAAACAAGAACAGACGAAAGTCCAAGCAGAAGAAAATTCAGCTGCATTAAAGCAGCAGGGATATTCGGAAGTAAGCCGGGTTCCTTAAAATACCGTAGTGATGAATCAAAGATGATACTCCTTAACGAAGCTCCAAGACCTCTTAAGATAACCAGCAGGACAGCAGTCCCTGCAACGGATTTTAAGATGAAGCCGATAATATTATCTCCGCCGTTTTTATCAGGGAATCTGTAAGCTTTATTAAAAATATTTATACATACGACAAGAAATAAGGAAATTGTAATAAAAAATTCAAGCGGGGATTTTACAATTCCAAATCCAAATGAAGAAGCAAAGCAGGAGGGATCAGTAATCTGCCCCTCAAAGAATTTCGAAGGCAGACTGAGAATAAATAAAACAAAACGAAACAGAGCCAGATAAACAGTAAATGCAAGAATTTTAAGTGTGGCAAATCGTATTTTCTTATACTTCGGATAAAAAACAAAACCAAGTATAATTAAGGCAGTAACGGCAATAATGCTCTGAATATTTATGAATAGATCCTCAAAGGAAGTTAAGCTGTTTTCCCTTGAAGGCTTTGTAAATGTAACAACCGCGATTCTGTTTCCATTATTGCTTGTTATAGCAAAAGAGTATTTACGTCCGTCCTTTGATTCAAGGGCAAGCGAAGAATAATCAGTCTCAAAATAAGTCTGATATTTCTGTGAAAGTTCTCCGCTCAGGCTTATACTTTTATAATATTCATTCTGAATCTTATATTTCTTTTCAACCGGGATGCTGAAAGTATAATAAAAAATCCGGTTATTAAACTTTACCGTGTCGGTAATACTAAGATAAGTAATCAGTCCTGTCTGCCTGAAATAAAATTCTCCCGGAGCATTTTCAAGAGGGAAAACAGCTTCGCCCGGAACCGCTTCATAAGGTGTCCATGCGACAAGTTCCTCGCGGTCATTGAATATTTCAATAGAATATGATTTATATTTAGAGCTGTTAACAATATCTATAAGAGAGCCTGCGGGCAGTTTTGCAGTTCTTAAGAGAGGCGTAATTTCGGTGCTGAAAGCTTCTTTGTCCTTCAGGAATCCTTTAGTCTTTTCATCTATTAAAAATTTAACGGAAGTTTCAATTTCCCTGCATTCCGTCTTTAATTCCTTTTCCCAATTACTACTTTTCTTTTCAACAAGGATTGGAGATAAAATCCCCAACCCGGTAATCATAAATAAAAGCAATAAAAAAAGAGTAAAATACTTTCTGTTACCTTCAGCATTATATGTTATTTTGGAGAGCATCAGTTAATAGTAATCTGAGAGATTATCCAGTTATTCCCTGTCAGCTTCAGCGAAATATAAATCCGGGCTGTCCCTCTTATCCCCTTCGATTCATATTTATAATAGCCGGAAGCATAAGGCGTGTCCGTATTGTCGCTCATTGTAATAAATCTAAAATTAACAGGCTTAAAGATGCGGAAATAATCCTGAAGAATATAAAAAACCTGATTCGGGCTGTAATATCCCGGGTTTCCGTTTGTCAGACTAAGATATGTCTGCGCCCCGAAGAACCGCGAGAATTTCTCAATCTCGCGGAATGATATCCCTTCCTCTATCCTGTTGAAAATACGTCCGGGCGATTCTGTTACAGGCTGCTGCGCTTTTAGCGGTACAGACTGCAAAAAGCAAATTATTACTAAAAATATAAAACGTATCTTCATGCTACTCATTTCTTTTTCATTAAGTTAATTACTCTTTCGCCGTCAGTCCTCTTCCTGCTACCCGGTGCTGAAATTCATCGAAATTAATTGCTTTTCTTTCGGCAGTCATACGGGAGGACTTCAGTTGCATATTTCCTTCCACAGTTTGATAAGCCCAGTCAAATGTGATTCTTTCATTAGTAATATTACTTACTCTGATTTTCGCATAATGGTTATTCCAGGTCCAGATAATGTATGTATGCCCGATTACCGCTGTTGTATCTTTAGTAAGCGACCAGCCATTTACCGGGGCTTTCTGAATATCATAAATATCCCTGGTTAGTCCCAAATCCTGAATATCTGAATCATCCCAGACATCAAGGTAAAACCTGCCCTGATAATTTTCAAAAAAGAAGTCCGTATTTTTATCCTGATACTGAAACACAGAATTAGTCGCGAAACTGTAGCCGGAATTGTCAGGGAATTTTCTGTAATCAAATACCGCCTGATTAAAACCCTCAGGTCTTGGAGTGCCACGCACGTCTTCATAACTTAAATCGCTCTCATTTCCATCATAATCACAGGCGGCAACCGCATAGAAATAAGTATTCCCGTTTTTTGCATCATTATCGATAAAATAATTATTCTTTGAAAAACCAATCAGCGTGTACTTGCCATTATAAGTATAGCTGTAATAAACATTATACCCCGACATATCCCGCTCCGTGTTAGAATTCCAATATACATCCACCCTGTTATCGCCATTTATAGTGCGCACACCTGATGGAGACGAAGGAGGAGTACTGTCTGACTGCAGATTATTGTCATATATGTTGCAGCCTGTTATGGTAAAAACCGCCATAAATATAATTACCGATCTAATTAATAATTTTGTTGTTGTCATCTTAAACCCCGCTATTTTTGTTAAAGTCATAATCATAATATCCAAGACTGATGCCAGAATATTATCAGGCTGTTTTAATCATTATTCTTAGTAATCATTTCTTTTGTGTCCACAAATTAATACATTTAGTGAAGGATTTATAAGCCACTTTCATATATTTCAAAAATATTTAGTCAAATGACTGAAATCGCTCTATATTGCAGTAACTATATTGATTTACAAAAAAGAACCATATAAATGATTAATCATCTTAAGAATAAATTTCCAGTCAGCAATAAATTAGTTTTAAGTTTAATTATTCTGCTTGGCGGCGCGCTCAGAATATTTCATCTTGGAGCTGAAAGTCTTACCTTTGACGAAATTTATTCTATAAAGCTTACTAAAATGAGCTTTTCCATGATTATTGACGAAACCTCGCGCGACTTTCATCCGCCTCTGTATTATTTTCTGCTAAAACTCTGGGCAGGTCTTTTTGGTGCTGATGAATTTGCAGGCAGACTACTTTCTGCTATATTTGGGATAGCCGCGATTTTAATGATATTCTATATCGCCCGGCACTTATTTAATGAAAAAACTGCACTGACAGCTTCATTCCTTTTAGCGGTCTCCCATCTTAATATTCAGTTTTCACAGGAAGCAAGAATGTATTCACAAATGGTGCTGCTTACTATTTGTGCAATGTATTATCTGCTTAAACTTCCTGAACGCCGCAGTTTATCAGATTTTCTTATTTTTACAATCCTGAATGTTCTGCTGTTATATACACACGTTTACAGCTTCTTTATAATATCTGCCGAATCAGCTTATTTCTTTTCTCTCTATTTTTTCGATAAAGAGACATTTTCTAAATGCCTCAGGCGGTTTACTTATTCAATAATATGTATGGCTCTGCTCTATCTCCCCTGGTTTGTGATTTTCCTTAGACAATTCCTTAGTGCCCAGCGTTTCCTTTGGATTCCGGAAACAGGGATACTTGGCTTCCCCGAAATACTGGCTGAATATTCAGGCTCTATTCTGCTTGCCATAATATTTATTCCACTTTTCTTTTTAGCATTTTTTTCAATAAACCTGTCGCATAAGACAGATTATCAGAAGAATATCTTCTCAAAACTTGAAGGTCTCCGTATTAATATCGGATTTATAAATTCAAGAAAATTATTTTTTCTATTATTGTGGCTCATTTTACCGGTTTTACTCCCTTATATTATCTCTAAAATACTATCTCCGATTTTCCTGATGAAATATACAATTGCCGCAAGCACAGCTTTCCTGCTTTTCATTGCGGCAGGTATTGACAATATTAAATCCGCCGGTATAAAGGTTGCCGTTATTCTCTTAATCTGCATCTTGACGCTGATAAATCAGAAGAATGAATACATGGCAAATAAAAAAGAGACATGGAAAGAAGCTGTAACATACCTCGACAAAGCCGTTAAGCCCGATGACCTGATTATGTTTAATTCCGGCAATTGCATTGACCTGTATAACTATTACACGAAAAGAACCGATACACATAAGTATCCTCTTTACCTCAGGTGGAATCAGCTAAACCGTGATACACTTACATCTGTCATTACACCTCTATTTAAAAAACATAACAGATTCTGGCTTGTTGTTTCCCATACTTTTGATTCGAATGAAGAAGTAAGGAAAGCTCTTTATAATTTAACGGACTCATCATCCGGCGTGCAGTTTTATTCAAACTACAGGCGGTATTTCTTTCTCCAGTCGTATAATCCGCGCAGCTTTGATATATTCCTCCTTAAAACTTATTATTCTCCGGATATTGCCATTTATTTTTACGAAAAACATAACCGGAGTAATATGAATGCAGAGTGGAAACCGGTTGCAGGAAATTCCCTTCAAAAAACTAAAGTTAAATCTGTGAAATGAAGAAGTTTCAGAAGTACCGGAGAGATATTTCAGTCGGATTTATTGTCCGGTTTATTTTTCCCGGACAATTCCGAACAGCTTCTTCTTCAATAAATATACTGTTGCGATGAGGAATACCGCAATTATAGAAACAAGAAGCAAATTACGGTGTATGCTTTGTAAAAACACAGCCCATTTGTCGCCGAAGAAGTAGCCGATAGAAAAAAAGACTATTACCCATATAAACGCGCCGCTATATGCAAAAAGAACAAACTCCCACGTTTTAAGCTTTGATGCGCCGGCAACAACCGTAAAAATATGCCTTATGCCGGGGATAAAATAACCAATCAGCAAAGACCAGCGTCCTATTCTTTCAAACCAGTTATGAGCTTTTTCGAGTTTTTCGTCTGTAAGATTAATGTATCTGCCATATTTGTGCAGAATATAATTACCGAAAGTGCGTCCTATTATATAGCTGATTGTGATTCCGACAGTACTTCCCAGCAAAGACGAGGCAAATGCCGGGATAAAACTTAAACTGCCTTTATATACAAGATAACCTGTAAGAGTAAGTAAAGTTTCATCAGGCACCGGAAGTCCTACTATTCCAAGTACAAGCAGGACAAATATCCCTGCATAACCGTACTGCCCTATCAATTGATTAAGATTTTCCAAATTCTCCCTGAAAAATTAGCTTTTTTACATAAACAATTACCTTGCCAGCCTGTATTTTCACTTTCCCGGAACAGGGATTTTATCTTCCGTACCTGAATTTATAACTTTGAAAGGAGGAGATGATAGTTCTATTCAGATTAATCAGTCTCCGGCAGCCTGTAAATACACCCCAAAAATCGGTTTTGACACTAAAAGAGTCGGCGCCGACTCTTTTAGTGTCAAAACCGATTTTTTAGAAGTTATAACATTCATTTAGTACTTAAATTTTCAACCATGATTAAGCTTATGGTATAATAAATGTACAGGTTTCAAGAAGAAAATACCGGACAGTTTTTTTTGAAGCCTGAAATTAACCAGGCAGAGCCTGCTGCGCGGCTTTAGGCTGTGACTTATACTCCATAAGAAACTCAAATCCCGGGAATTTCTTAGGCAGATGTATTATATGATAAATCATTACACCAGTGGACATTCTGTCCATCCATGAAGACATAGGCCAGCCGAAATGGCAGAATATCTTTTTTTCATGCGGCATTTCATATTCGAGAGTTTTAAGCAGGGCAATAATCATATCAAACAATTTCATACCCCTCTGAATCGAAATCCAGAAATGTTTTTCGCTGATATTGAGTGGCGCTTCCCTCCTCGGCAGATAGAAACTGACAAATAATGAATTACTGCTACTGTCCTGAAGTTCAAACTCTGAAGGCCTTCTGAAATAAATATGCACTTCGTCTTCCGGTATTTCAAGTATGGCAAACAATAAATCCATCGGAGTTTTTGTAGCACGTCTTACCGGAATATCCGGTGCTCTGAACTTTGCTATTCTCAGTCCCGCAACTAAAAAAGTCATCGTTATAATAAACCATAACAATGTTCCAAATGGTCTGTGCATTACTATATATGCGAAAGTACTTATAAGTATAATAAATAATATAAGGGTTCCTATCCTTGAAGTATGGTAGGATATTTCCTTTGTCCCTTTTGAATACCGGTAAATAAGTAGCGAACCGGTATTAATACAAAAACTTGCCACAAGTCCCACAGCGTACATTTCGGCAAGTATCGCCTGGTTACCGCTTGTAATAACCAATATTGCCGAATAAAAAAGACCATTAATTATATGAATCCTGTAGAGTGACTGATTCTTGTTCAGATGAATCAGCCATCTAAAGTTGTATCTTTCCCCAACCTTTTCAATAAGTTCAGCGGAAGCGACCATCGCAGTGTTAACGGCCATAATAAGCGTTATGCTTGCAAGAAGAGCAACGACGATGCCAAATAATTCTCCATTCACGCTCGTAGCAAACGCCGGAATTAAATCAGTCTCATGTTTGCTGATATCAACTTTGGAAGAAAGCGCGAAGAAAGCGATTAGCGGCGTAACAAAACCCACAGTCAGAGCAAGGAACAGATAAGCTTTTCTGATTTCCTTCCAGCTCTTAACAAGTGAAGCCGTCTGAAGTACTGATTCAATTCCCGAATAAGCCAGTATACAGCTTCCAACACCAATAATAATATTCTGATACGCGCTGAAAATTGTGCCACTATGTAAGTCCCCCCAGAAACCCTGAAAACTCTCACCAATTTTTCCCATAGAATTCGGGTCAAGATTTACCGCTCCACCCACCAGTAAATTCATCAATACAAAAGCAGCGAATACAAAAATCAGGAAAGTAAACTTTGCATTCTCTTTAATGCCAACAATATTAAGCCCGGTTATAGCCCAGATAACGCCAAATTTAAGAAAAAACTTAATTTCCGGTCCCATTGCAAGAAAAGAAGTACCGTTCTCAACCGCGCTCACCGTAGATATCGTTGCAGTCAGCACATAATCCACAATAATAGAAGAAATAGCAATAAATGAAAAGCTCGGGCCAAGTACAAGATAAGAAAACGAGTAAACCCCGCCTCCTTTTATATTATTTACCTCAAGAATCTCAGCAATTTCCACCATTCTGGTTGAAAGAAACCTGATAAGAACTGAAGTCAGGGCTATGTAAACAATAGCCTTTACACCAATAAACCTGAATGCCTCAAACGGAGCATAATAAATTGAAGTCAGTTCATCCATCAGAGTAATAATACCAACAGCAATCCAGGTCAGCCACCACCGCCCGTTGGATAAATAAGAAAGATAATCCTTCTTAATCATCAGTTTTACAAAAACAACGACAAGCAATGTATTTAGAACAATATAAACAGCAGTAATCATAAATTAACCGTTTGTTATTTCAAGATAAATTAAGCTTTTTCTCCGCGCGCATTATTACCACATTCAAAAAACAACATTCTTTGTAAAAGATTTGAATAAATTGACATTACGGGATTTTCCAGTGGCTCAAAAATCCATAAAATAACTGACTATGTCAAAATAAAAAGTTCATAATTTTAGACATATTCAGAATGAAAAGGGGATGTCCGGATTAATTTTAGTTTCCCATGGTTGAATTTATATTTAGTAATTACTAATTTTGGCAGAGCTAATGATATTAATTATTTAGATTCAGAGTTCGTGATGCCGATTCCCAGTCAGGGTAAAGGATAAATTCAACACCGTTAACAAACTAAACATTATTAATTCAATAAGTATTTACAGGACAGGACAATGAAAAAGAAACCCGATGAAGTGTATCAGTTCAAAATTACGCTAAGTGGTAGCAAACCACCAATATGGAGAAGAATCTTAGTTCCTTCAAATTATTCATTTTCGGATTTACACGTTGCTATTCAGGATTCAATGGGATGGCTGGATTACCATCTGCACGCGTTTGAGATGAAAAATCCAGCGACAGGCTTTAACGTTGAAATTGGAATTCCGAATGAGGAATATGAGGCATTCGACAGGAAAGTCCTGCATGAACATAAAATAAAAATATCAAAATATTTCAATAAAGATAATAATACTGCCCGATATGAATATGATTTTGGAGATTCATGGATACATAAAATCAGGTTAGAAAAAATTATCCCTGCTGTAGCCGGAGAAAAATATCCTAAATGTACTGCAGGAAAGATGGCGTGCCCTCCGGAAGACTGCGGTGGCATATATGGTTATTACCACATGTTATCAATCCTAAGCGACCCTGGAAATGAAGAGTATGAAGAAATCAGTGAATGGATAGATGAAGGCTTTGACCCTGTACTATTTGTTCCGGAAGATGTATTTTTTAGTGATCCAACGGCACAACAGGAACCTCTGTCTGAATAAACGGATAATTTGTGTAGTTGCGGGATGTTGATAGATGCGGATTATAACGCAGCTATCAATATCCTGCATAGAGGAGCATATCGTCCCTCTAACGAGACAAGCAATATTTTACTATAAAATTTGCAACTATCCGGAAAATTCTTTATCGAAACATCCTCCTATAACCGAAGTATTAATATATAAGCGTTCTTTCATAGATATCTTAAAATAGGAATAAAATTAGACTATTATAAAATACAAAAAGACGGGGAAAATTCATAATTTCATAAAATGAATAGCAGGCAGTTCATATTTTATTGCAGATTTTATGATAATATTTCGACAGAGTTAACTCTTACTGAAACAAAAAAGGCCGCCAGGAGTCTTCCATCTTCCCGATGGAATTACTCATGAACACAATATGATTAGGCTTATATGGTTTAATGCGCAATTTAAGGTCAGATTCCTCAAGAGTTTTATCACTCTTGCGATTATTGCACACAATGCAGGCGGCTACAAGGTTTTCCCATGTCTCTTCGCCGCCACGGGATTTGGGAATAATATGGTCAACAGTCAAAGCCAGATCACCCCGTCCGCAGTAGGAACATTTATACTGGTCCCTTTTGAGTATATTTTTCCGCGTAACTATAACTTTCCTGTACGGCACGGGAACAAACTTGTTCAGCCGGATAACGCTTGGCCAGGTAATAGATTTGTACGAACTGTGAAGATATTTATCAGCTTTGCCGGAGACTGTCTGCGCCTTATTCAGAATAATAAGAATAACAGCTTTCCTTACATTGCATATCGACAAAGGTTCATAGCTCTGGTTTAAGACCAGCACCTTAGCATTCAGCTTTCCATATAATTCTTTGCGAGGCTCGAAGTTCCCCTCCTGCTTTGCTTTTCTTTACATATAAAAATAATCTGAAAATTACTCTTAAGATGAGCAGTAAAATCATGACAACAGGCACAAACTGAATCGCGCTCCGATGTATCTGTTTTGCCCACAGTAATATCATTACAACAACAGCTATGACAGCGTCAGATAATTAAATAATTCATAATGGCGTTTGTTCAGCTTATTGCCCATGTTTTATTATTCCGCCACAAAGTACATAACCATGCTCATCATATAAAACAACAGACTGACCGGGCGTAATGGCGCTTTTACCTTCATTAAATTTTAGATAAAACGAATCATCATTGCCGGCAGAAATTACCTCGGCAGGCGATCCTTTGTCTGAATATCTTATTTTGCATAATATCTTCTCCCCTTTTTTCAGGGTGGCGATGCTGACATAATTTATATCCCCGGCAAATAGTTCCGTCTGCAAAAGATCCTGCTTATCTCCGATTTCTATGATATTATTCCAATAATCTATCTTTTTAACATAAACCGGACGCCCCATCGCTAATCCAAGGCCTTTCCTTTGACCGACTGTATAAAAGGGAATCCCTTTATGCTGTCCGACTTTCTTACCGTCAAGCAGAATATCACCAACAGGAATATTTTTAATTGTATCAGGGATTCTTTCCCTAAGAAATCTCTCATAGTTATCGTCTGCCACAAAGCAGATTTCCTGGCTGTCCGGCTTTTTCGCAGTTTTAAGTGCAAACTTCACAGCCAGTTCCCGTACTTCCGGCTTTGTATAATTACCGAGCGGGAATAATGTTCTCTTAAGGCTCTCCTGCGTCAGCCCCCAGAGAGCATACGTCTGATCCTTGCGGTTATCCTTAGAGTTTTTCAGGCAGTAACGATTTGTTCCGGGGTTATACTCTGCCTGAGCATAATGCCCGGTAGAAACAAACTCTGCATCCAGCGCGTCAGCTTTCTTCAGCAGTTCTTCCCATTTTATCTTCCGATTGCAGATAACACACGGATTTGGAGTTCTGCCATGCAGGTATTCATCCACAAAGTTATCAATTACATTTTCTTCAAAAGCCTTAGTGAAATCCACGGTGTAATGTGCAAAACCGAGCCGGGTCGCCACGTTTTTAGCATCATAAATGGCATCAAGCGAGCAGCATCCGCTCTCATGTTTTGGAGCACCGCCAACTTCCATAAAGCCCCAGGTTTTCATGGTTATGCCAATAACATCATACCCATCCTCAACCAGAAGCGTGGCTGCAACGGAGCTGTCCACCCCGCCACTCATTGCCATAATAACTCGTCCTTTACTCAAAAAAAACAGTCCTTTCGAAATTTATCTTTTTCAGGCATATTCAATCCGCCTGATTATGTTATTTATTATTTCGTTGCCAATATAATTATTTCAAAAGCAAGATTCCATAATAATAAAAAAGTACCGGAGGGTCATCCCCCTTTAAATTTTATTATTGCTACGGATTTTAACCTGCGGCAGTTGAAATCCGTTCATTTATCGCGTAAATTGTACTCATTCAAAATTATTACGGATAAAGATGACTAAGAAAAAGTTTGTTATTGTCGATGCTCTGTCTCTCGCCTACAAAGCATATTTTGCGTTTATTACCCGTCCCCTTATTACGAAAAAAGGCGAACCTACCTCAGCTACCTACGGATTTGTTAACCAGCTGATTAGAATACTTGAAGTAAATAAACCGGACTATATTGCCGTAGCTTTTGACTCTAAGGAGAAAACTTTCCGCCACGAACGTTACGAGCATTATAAAGCTAACCGCGCAGAGATGCCCGAAGATATGATTGTTCAACTGGCACGTATTAAGGAAATTGTAGAAGCATTTAATATCCCCATATATATTCTGCCAGGCTATGAAGCTGATGATATTATCGGTACTGCCGTAAAAATAGCCGAGAGTATGGGACTTGATTCATACGCAATTACTCCTGATAAGGATTTTAACCAGATTGTTACAGATAATATCCGCGTAGTAAAGATGGGCAGAACTACAGATGAGATTATCGTGGTAGATAAACAGAAAATTAAAGATGATTTCGGATTTGAGCCTGTTCAGATGATTGATTATCTCGCTTTAATCGGCGATGCATCCGATAATATTCCCGGAGTTGCAGGTATTGGTCCTAAAGGTGCCCTGCCTTTAATTGAATCATTCAAAACAATTGAAGGGATTTATGAGAATCTTGATAAAATTGACAAGCCCGCTCTTAAACAAAAACTTATAAATGGACGAGAGTCCGCCTTTCTGTCCAAAGAACTTGCCACTATACATACTTCCGTCCCCTTCGAATGCGATATTACAAAGGCAGTCTTTGAAAAGCCTGATATCAAAAGACTTAAAGCAATATTTGAAGAACTTGAGTTTAAGAATTTCCCGGCAAAGATTGATAAGCTTTTTAACTCCCCTGCTGAAATATGCGCCGGGACGGAAGCCGGACCGCTACCTGCTGAAATTACAAAATTTGACGGGAATCTGGTTAAATACAGGCTCATTAAAACCCACGAGGAGGCAAAGATGCTTGCCGAATCGTTAAGTAATGTCCATGAATTTGTATTCGATACTGAAACAGACTCCCTCGACTATTTTGAGCTTAATCTTGCCGGAGTTTCATTCGCCATTGAAGCCGGAGCGGCTTATTTTGTCGCACTTAATCCTTTTGTTGTATCAGAAGATTTATTTGCACTAGACCTTTCCGACAGACTGAATATTAATGACTTTATCAAATTATTTAAGACTGTATTTGAAAATAATGGAATCAGGAAGATTTGTCAGAATGGAAAGTTTGATATCTCGGTGCTCAGGAAATATGAAATTGAGGTGAAAAACTTTTACTTTGATACAATGCTCGCAAGCTACGTCCTGGACCCCGACCAGAAACATGGTATGAATGATTTATCTAAAAAATATCTGGGCTACGCGCCTATCGCTATTACTGAGCTTTATGATGTTAAGAAAAATCCTAAGGATATATTCAGGGTTGAAGCCGAAAAGCTCTCGGACTATAGCTGCGAAGATGCTGATGTTACTTATAAGCTGTATCAAAAGCTTGCCGGCGAACTGGAAAAGAGCGGACTGACAAAACTCTGCCATGAAGTTGAATTCCCGCTTGCTCCTGTACTTGAAGATATGGAACGCACGGGCGTTAAAATAGATACAACTATGCTAAGGCAGTTCAGCCGCGACCTGCTAATCCTGATGGACAATTATACAGCGAAAATTTACCAGCTCGCGGAACAGGAATTTAATATTAATTCCCCGCTTCAGCTTCAGAAGATATTGTATGACAAGCTTGGACTTGCTACGGGGAAGAAGACTAAAACAGGATTTTCAACCGATGCCAGTTCGCTTGAAGGCTTAAAAGGCGAACATGAGATTATTGACATTATCCTTAACTACCGTCAGGCTGCGAAACTTAAATCGACTTATGCAGATGCACTGCCAAACTTAATACATCCTAAAACGGGACGGCTTCATACTTCGTTTAACCAGACCGTGGCTTCAACCGGACGGCTTTCAAGCAATAATCCAAATCTCCAGAACATTCCAATCCGTACCGAGATGGGAAAAGAAATCAGGAAGGCATTTATCGCAAGGGACAAGGACTACGTGCTGCTCAGCGCCGACTACAGTCAGATTGAACTGCGTATTATGGCCAGCATCTGCGGTGATGAAACCCTTGTCAAAGCATTCAGAAATCAGGAAGATATTCACCGCAGCACCGCAGCTTTAGTGTTTATGACTGCCCCTGAGGATGTAACTCCCGATATGCGCCGCAAAGCAAAGGAAGTCAACTTCGGTATCCTGTACGGAATCGGTCCGTTTGGTCTTAAGACAAGGCTTGGAGTTACACAGGCACACGCCAAAGAAATCATTGATACTTATTTCAATACTTTTAAACGCGTCAGCAGCTTCATGTCTGATTCCATTGAAAAAGCCAGAAAAAACGGTTATGCCGAAACTCTTAACGGCCGCAGACGATTCCTTGTTAATATTAACAGCAGCAACAGGAATGTCCGCCAGTTCGAGGAGCGTGTCGCTATTAATATGCCAATTCAGGGAACAGCCGCCGATATGATAAAACTCGCGATGATTAATATTTATAATGAACTTACGCGCCTGAAGACCCGCACAAAAATGGCGCTTCAGGTTCACGATGAGCTTCTTTTTGATGTTCACAAAGATGAACTTGACGACCTGCGCCCGATAATAAAGAATCTTATGGAAACCGCCCTGCCCCTTGAAGTACCGGTTCTGGTCGAGACAGGCACCGCAGACAACTGGCTGGACGCTCATTAACTTAAACGCATCTCAATCATGCATTATTAGTTTCCTGAGGATGAATAACCATCCGTCCTTTGTTTTCATTTGGCAGGTAATCGGAACTTGGAGGAAATATGTACAGCAGTATTCACAATCTCGATAAACTATATTAGGATTATTGGGAACTATTACCCGGCTGGCATGTTTGTGATTTATATTTTTGCGTAAAAGGATTTCATTATGCATGGGAGAATAAATAATAAAAGCAGGATATTTGCTTCAATATTACTATTGGGGTATTTATCTTTTGTTTTATTAAGCATTACTCACTTCCATTCGGCAGAAACAACCTGTAACTCAAATCTAACATCTCAATTTGCAAGCGATACTTCCTTTTCAAAGACTCCAAAAGAGTCGGCAGATAATTGTCCAATCTGCCATTTGTATTCTTCGATTAATTTCTGCCTGTTGACGGGAGTAATCGCACCGGATTTAACCGTTCAGAGCAAGATAAGCCTGAACAATAAAACCGGATACAAATTTACCCTTTCTGAAATGCTATTCCCGCGCGGCCCTCCGGTTTCAATTTCCTTTTCGATCTAACAATTCTATTTGACCTAAAAGCATAATTACACATAGTCTCTGTGCTCCTATTCTAATTTATATAAGCGGAGGCAGTATAATTATTTATTATTCCGAATAATATTCAGGTATGAACAATAATTCTCCTGCCCAAGAGGTAATCATTGCTAATACCCGAATATCTATTACAAAAACAGGGTTATTTATATTCTATAATTCATAAAAAAGGGAAATTAAGATGGTTTTTTTAAAATATTTTGATAAGTCAGCAGTAAAGAATAAATTCCGCGTAACTGATTTTTTGAAAATGCACATACTGGCAATTATATTTTTAGCAGTTCTGTCATTTCAGAACAGGCCAGTGGCTGGTATTTCAGGCATGAGTAATAACAATATCAGGGAAAACGGACCAGCCACAAAAGAGACAATAAATTATATTGTTACCATAACAGATATAAATACATTGGTCCCATTGCAGTATGTGGTTGTCGTTTTGACTCAGGGGAAATATACTGTCGCACAGGCCTCAACGAATCCATTTGGCCGGGCAACATTCAATGAGATTAGAAATGGCAGCTATCAGTTGTTAACTCATTATGTCGGATACTATGATGCCAATTATACCGTTCTGGTTGATTCACTCCACAAAACCTATTCAGTAAAGCTTTCAGAAAAGAACATTCAGACAAATGAGGTAATCATTCAGGGGCAGAAACTTAGTAACCTTTCAACCTCAATCGATATGATAACAGGCAGCCAGATATTTGAAGGCGAAACCTATCATGCTCCGCCACTTGCTTCAATGACACAACTGATTACACAAAATCTGACAGGTACTGTAAAGGCACCGACTGGTGAGGTTCACATAAGGGGCCAGCATGGTGAGTTCACTTACCTTGTCGATGGGATTCCAATTCCACTGGGCGTATTTGGAGGATTAAACGAAATTGTAGATCCAAAGGTAATTTCAAAAGTTACTTTCTATACAGGAGGTTTTCCGGCTGAATACGGAGGCCAGATTACAGGACTGATGGATATTCAAAACCGGGTGCCCACGGGCAGGTTCCATCTGGACTTTTCCACATTTGCAGGGAGTTACCTGACTTCAGGTAACGATTCGCTCCAAGGCAACCACACAGGTAGTTTCAGTGCACTTAACTCCAATGGGCAGAGTCTTTCACTAAGTGACCATATCGGAAGGCTGGGTTATTTTATCGGGGTCTCTCGCCAGGAAACTGACAGAAGAATAGACCAGCCGACAGAAACATTATTTCATGACCATGGATTTGATTATTTCACATACGGAAAGTTTGATTACCTCTTAACTGAGCATGACTACTTAACTGCCAATCTTAATTACAGCAAAACTCAGACTCAGATTCCTTTTGATCCAGCTGAAGGATTTATCTCTGATGACCAGTCCTCTTACAATGCATTCCAGACGATTTCATATTTCCACACAATCTCAACTGAACCAGAAAGTGAAACAAACCTGTTTATAGGCGGATTTGCACGCGAAGGCAACCTGAGTTTTAATCCCAATATAAACGATGATAATCAGGTTTTCCTCAATGAAGATACAACAACAGGATATGTCATCGGTCAGAACAGAACTTTTACTACGCTTGGACTCAGGGTAAAATATGACCAACAGATATCTCATCATTTCCAATATGCCATCGGCTTAAATTACAGCAATATTTCCGGGAAAGAGAACTTCAGGTTTTTCAATGCCTCAGACAACAGTATAAATAATAACTCAAACTATAACGGCTATGATGCAGGTTTCTTTGCACAGACGATGTGGCATCCCCGCGAATGGACAAGATTGGACTTAGGACTCAGATATGACATACATAATGCTCCTTCGACTGCCGATCAATCGCAATTATCACCAAGAATAAAATGGAACATTTTTATAGATGAACTCAACAGCTTTTCGCTAAGCTATGACAGGCTCTTCATGCCAACAAACATCGAAAATCTCGGTGCCATAGCCTCCCTGATTGGAAACAACGCCACGCCGACACTACCGGAAAAGGATAATCTTTATGAGATTTCATTCTTACGGAACTGGCAGAATGGTTTCAGCACAAAGTTAGCCGGATTTTATAAACAATCATCACCCGGACTTGACGATGAGACATTGGGATCGAGTACAATTAGAGTTAATGTTAATATTGACCAGATCATAGTCAGGGGTGTTGAACTTGCTATTACTTTCAGCAATCCGGGCAACCCGCTTTCGGGCTATATAAATACATCGGTAATTCACGCCTATGGACGCGGTCCTGTTTCAGGGGGTTTCCTGCCGGCGGATTCATCTGCGGATGCTTTTGACCTCGACCATGACCAGCGTCTGGGAACTGTAATAAGCTTAAACTACCAGCCGGAGAACTGGTTTGTAAACCTTACAGCAAATTATGGCTCAGGACTTGCGAACGGTAATGGTAATGTAATATTTCAGACCGGCCTGTTTGACTTCAATCAGGCGGGACACACAACTCCATGGTGGATACTCAATCTGTCGGCCGGATATACTTTTAATTTGGCACACGGGCAATCCTTTGAGCCATCATTATATGTAACTAATATACTGGATAATGCACATCTGATTAAGGGAGCATTTTTCAGCGGTGCAAGTTTCGAAGAAAGAAGGAACGTGATTTTTAGATTAACATACCATTTGTAAATAAAGAAAATCCCCGCTCCGGATATAATTCCGGACGGGGATTTTTTGCAGTTATGCAGCTTTCTTTAGCGAACCAAAGGAACCATTTCTGCCAGTTCCATTCCTTTCTTTAATGCCTCTTCATTTAAAGGTATCATGTGATGATACCTTTCAGGCAGCACCTTCTTTAAGCCTTTTAATATGTTTTCGTATGCAATAATGGGTTTTCTCTTTAAGAATGCGCCAAGTATAATCATATTAAGGATTTTTGTATTCTTAAGCTTTGCGGCTTCATTTGCCGCTTCAATCGGAAGAATATCAATGTCAGTCCTTATCGGGTGAATAAGTATTGTACTGCTTTCATATATCAGCAGACCACCCGGCTTTACAGCTTGTTCAAATTTATCGAGCGATGGCTGGTTTAAGGTAATAACAGTATCAAATCTGGCAAGAATCGGAGAACTGACAGCCTCATCGCTGATAATTACGATACAATTAGCCGTACCGCCCCTCATTTCCGGACCGTAGGAAGGCATCCAGCTTACTTCCTTATTTTCCATAACACCGGAGTAACAGAGAATCTGCCCCATCGAAAGAACGCCCTGCCCGCCGAAGCCCGCAATAATTATTTCTTCGCTCATCATTTTATCTCCTTATCGTCCGGTATCTTTATATCCCCAAGCGGATAATATGGCAGCATATTTTTTTCCAGCCATTTATTTGACTGAACGGGAGTCATCTTCCAGTTCGAAGGGCAGTTTGTTACGATTTCAACAAAGCAAAGCCCGCGGTTTAACTTCTGGTACTCAAAACTCTTTAAGATTGCTTTCCTGGCTTTTCGTACATTATTCGGAGAATTAACCGCAGTTCTTGTAGCGTAATAAACACCTGGCAGAGCGGCAATCATCTCGGTAATCTTAAGCGGACTGCCCGTTGTTGCCACATCGCGACCAAAGGGCGAAGTACTGGACTTCATACCCGGCAGGGTAGTCGGAGCCATCTGTCCGCCGGTCATCCCGTAAATGCCGTTATTAACATAGACAATTAAAATATTTTCGCCACGGTTGCAGGTGTGAATAGTCTCCGCTGTACCGATAGCCGCAAGGTCACCATCTCCCTGATATGAAAATACATATTTATCAGGGTAAACTCTCTTTATACCGGTTGCAACCGCTGATGCTCTGCCATGAGGTGCCTGGGACATATCTATATTAAGATAATTATAAACAAATACGGCACAGCCGACCGGAGCAACTCCGATAGTTTCCGACTGTATGCCAAGTTCATAAATAACTTCAGCCAGTAACCGGTGCACCACACCGTGCCCGCAACCCGGACAGTAATGGTTTGGTGTGTCTAAAAGAGTTTCAGGTTTTTCATAAACCAGATTATCCTCCGAACATATATCATCCGAATAAGAAACTCCTGAGAACTTAACTTCTTCTTCAAGCATTGCTCTTTCGTTCATACTGGTTCTCCCATAAACATTTCTTCAATTTTAGCAAGAACTTCTTCAGGTGAAGGTATTACCCCGCCCATTCTTCCATGAAATTTCACCGGTTTAAGTCCGTTTACTGCAAGACGGACATCTTCGACCATTTGCCCCGCATTCATTTCAACATCAAGAAAACCCTTTACGATTTCCTTTTGGGCAAGCTTGTTTAAAGCCTCCGATGGGAAAGGCAGGACAGTCCGCGGTCTGAAAACTCCTGCTTTAATACCTTTTTCACGCGCAAGCTGAGCAGCTTTCTGACAAATTCTGGCAATAAGTCCGTAGCCTGTTAAAATTATCTCCGCATCATCACAGCGGACTGTCTCATAGCGTGTTTCTTCTTTTGCAATTGCTTTATATTTGTTCTGAAGATGAATATTAGTCTCTTCCATCTTTTCCGCCTGTATGTGAAGAGATGTAATTACATTTTTCTCCCTGTTCTTTGGTTTGCCGACCGTAGCCCAGGTCTCAACCGCAGTAATTTTCGGCTGTTGTTCAAACAGTTCTACTTTTTCCATCATTTGCCCTAAAGCGCCATCGGTAAGAATAAGTACCGGATTGCGCCATTTAAAGGCCAGGTCAAATCCAAGCCGGACGAAATCAACCATTTCCTGTACTGTCGATGGAGCAAGCACGATAAGACTATAATCCCCATGTCCGCCTCCTTTAACCGCCTGGAAATAATCTCCCTGCGATGGCTGTATGGTTCCGAGTCCCGGGCCACCTCTTACTACATTTACAAGCAGACAAGGCAGTTCAGCACATGCAATATAAGAGATACATTCCTGCATAAGACTCATACCCGGACTTGAGGAACTGGTCATGACCCTTTTTCCTGTGCCAGCCGCACCATAAACCATATTTATCGAAGCAATTTCACTTTCAGCCTGAAGGACAACCATACCGGTACGGGCAGACGCTTCAAGGCTTAAATATTCCAGCACTTCTGACTGCGGGGTGATTGGATAACCAAAGTAAGCATCACATCCGCAACGAATCGCTGCTTCAGCCAAAGCTTCATTGCCTTTCATTAGTCTGAACTCTTTCATGCTCCTACCGTTACTGTTATATCATTGGTTACGTTAGTAATCGCTACGACCAGCTCCGTTTTCTTCACAGTTTTTCTGTAAACCCTGACTATGCCTTCCGGGCACACAAGTGCGCAGTTAGTACATCCGGTGCAATTATCCTCAATCTTAACAACGTAATGGAACCCCTTAATGTTCAGCTTGCGGGAAAGTTCAAGGGAATCCTGCGGACAAGCATCTACACAGAGTTCGCATCCCTTACATTTTTCCACATCAATTATTATATCGCCTTTAACTTTGGCCATTTTTTATTGCTCCGTTATTTATTCAAAACGAAAAAAGTTACTCATAAAGCGGAGTAACATTTACCCGGTTTAATTTCTTTAATTTCGAGTAAGTTTATATTAATAATTCTAATAACCAATATTTTCTTTATTCAGTTTCAAATTCATCCCGTGCATGTTTATCCGCATGATATGAACTCCTTACCAGTGGCGATGATTCTACTGCAAGATAACCCATCTTAAGTCCTTCCGTCCTGAACATCTTAAATTCTTCCAAAGTTACATAGCGGTCAACCGGAAGATGCGCCTTTGTCGGCTGGAGATACTGCCCTATCGTCAGAATATCGCAGCCATGAGCCTTTAACTCTCTCATAAGCTCAAGGATTTCCTCAGTTCTTTCACCAATACCAACCATGATTCCGCTTTTAGTTTTCAGCCCTTTTGACTTAAACCACCTGATAAGTTCAAGACTTCTTTCATACTTTGCCTGCGGTTTTACAACGCTGTAAAGTCTGCGGACAGTTTCAAGATTATGGTTTAATATATCAGGCGGATTATTCAGAATGATGCTGAAAGCTTCTTCACTTCCCTTAAAATCAGGGATAAGTATTTCTATAGTACATTCAGGACGGTTTTGGCGTATCAGTCTGATTATTTCAGCAAAAACTGAAGAACCTCCGTCTTTTAATTCATCGCGGTTAACCGAAGTAATAACAACATGCCTTAATTCAAGCCGTACTGCGGCTTCAGCTACCCTTTCAGGCTCTTCGGGATCGAGCTTACCGGGCATTCCGGTTTTTATATTGCAGAACCCGCAGCTGCGCGTGCAGATACCGCCTAAAATCATAAATGTAGCTGTCCGGCTGTTCCAGCATTCTCCCATATTCGGACATTTAGCCTCTTCGCAGACAGTATGCAGATTAGAATTACGCATAAGCCGGTAAACATCCGAAAAATTCTTTCCGCCTGGCAGTTTAACTTTCAGCCAGTCAGGTCTTTTTCCAATATCCGGCTTATCTTTCTCCGCGGCTTCCTTAAATTGTCTTTGATATGAATTTATCAAAACTGCAACCTTTCCAAACTTATATATAGAATATTTACTCCGTCAAATTTAGCGAAAAACTCCGAACAAAAAAAGCTGAAGCTTATAGTGCATAAAATAACCCGTAACCATCCCGCAACGATTTTAAGAACCGTCCGCAGTACATTTTACCCGTATTATTGCCATTCTGCTCTAATAATTTTCTTTTACAAGACAAAATCAGAACTCGAAGCACTTTAAAAATCATTTTTGGAGCAAAATCAGGAACAGATTCACCTCAAAAACCATCTTTCAAGCAAAATTAGAAGAAGATTCACCTTAAAAATCATTTTTGAACACAACTGCGAATGCAGTTCGCTTCAAAAATCTTTCCTGAGGCAGTTCTCAGATTGAAATTAGTCCAAATCCACTAAATCAGAACGGCGGGATTGTATTCCGCTCCGACAGCCGGCTTATATCTCCCTCTGAATATTGTTCATAGCCGAAAAGTCCGGCAAAATGCTTAATAATCTTTCCCTTTACTTCAGCTATGGGAATATCCGCTCCCAGTTCTTTTCCCAGCGAAGTTATACTTTTATCCCTGATTCCGCATGGTATTATTCCGTTAAACAGACTAAGATCGGTATTAACATTAACCGCAAAGCCGTGCATAGTAATCCAGCGACTAATCTTAATACCGATAGCGGCTATTTTCCTGTTTTCAATCCATACGCCGGTCAGCTTGTCTATCCGGTCCGCCTCAAGCCCGTAATCCGCACAGGTTTTTATTATCACTTCCTCAAGATTACGAAGATAAAGATGAGTATCTTTGTGCCATAAGTCCAGATTAATTATTGGATAACCCACAACCTGTCCGGGGCCGTGGTATGTAATATCGCCACCGCGGTCTGTTTCATAGACGGATATGCCTTTTTCTTTCAGATAATTGTCAGAACCTGTAAGATTAACCTTATCAGTAACTTTGCCTAAGGTGTAAGTATGCGGATGTTCGAGGAGATAAATTGTGTCGGCAATTAAATCGCGCCTTCTTGCCTCAAAAGTCTCTTTCTGCAGCTTCCAGGCTTTATCATAACTGATAAGTCCAAGGTCGAAGTATTCCAATTGCCTGTTATATGTAAACTGATTCCCGATTATGCTGCTTCCATTGATTTTACAAATATAAATCCTGTTGTTGTACTAACACAGGGGAATAAAAAATAATTCAATTAAGGGAGAAGTAATAAAATAAAAACAATGAAACTGAATCCGAATAATTTTATATTGTCAGGGGATTATTTATTGCAAAAATATGCACCTGCCATTTTTACTTCTTTCCCAATTCATTTTGGAATAATAATATGCCGGTAAACTTAAGAATCAAATACAAAGACATAATTAACCGGGTTCAGGCGGAGTTTTCATTTACGCCGGAGCTTACGCTGATACTCGGTAGCGGACTTGGTGGCTTTGCCAGAACTGTAAATACAATAAAAACTATTAAAACCCGGGTAATAGAAGGCTATCCTGTTTCGACAGTTGCCGGGCATGAAGGGGAAATCCATTTTGCCGAATATAAGGGAAAGAAGCTTCTTTTGTTTCAGGGCAGGGTTCATTTTTATGAAGGCTTCCACATTGCTCAGTGTATTCTGCCTGTTTTATTGTCACACTCGCTCGGCTGTAAAAATCTGTTGCTTACCAATGCTGCCGGCGGAGTCCATCCGAACCTCCTGCCCGGCGCATTAATGCTGAACACTTCCTTCAACCCGATGAATATTAAAAAAGAGATTTCAGGTCTGATTGAAATTCTACCGCAGGGGGAAAGGGATATATTTTCAGACTTCCCTTCAGATGGTTTCCAAAATTTAATCAGGGAATCAGCCATTGACGAGCAGATTCAATTATTTGAAGGTCAGTACTGGCATACAAAAGGTCCCGGTTATGAAACTCCGGCTGAAATAAAAATGATAAGAGCATTTGGCGGAGATGCGGTCGGCATGTCAACGGCGCATGAAGCTGTTTACGCAAATAGTCTTGGAATACGAACGTCTGCAATCTCCTGCATAACTAACCTTGCCACAGGTATTTCGCAAAAGAAGCTTTCGCACAAAGAGGTTACGGATACGGCTGATCAGGCATCCCCGGCTTTTGAACGGCTGATAAAAAGAATTATTGAAATGATATAAAAGAAGAAGAATTATAAATCCAGCTTTTATTTACCACTAATACGAAAAATGCTTAACATAAAGTATATATCCCAAAACCACAGCAATAACTGACAAAGTAATAAGAACTACCTTTACAGGAATACTAATTTTCTGCGGATGCAGTATCTTCTGGTCCTGCTCTGAAGGATCGCTTCTAGCATAATCACCTTTTTCGATTGACCAGTTTTCATATTCTGACTGGTCGGACTTATCCTGCATTTGTTTTTCCCCATTAAATATTTACAGCCTGGAATGAACTGGCATTACTGACTATGAATATGTCTGAATTGATTGTTGATAAACCCGGGTTCTGTTTTTCAGATGTTTGACACGAACAAGTTATGATTCCTGTCTTTGAAAAATACTTCACGGTTCTAAATTCCTTAACCTGACAGCATTACGTCTATTATACCGAACGGAAAACCACAAATAACATAATTTCTGAAAGATTATCAGCAATATATACTATTTTCATTTAAAAACATCGGTATAAGTACGCATAAAAT
>Ga0194060_10000598_pt1 | contig 26254 bp, 18 predicted proteins | sample SepL225m_MetaG_FD_163427 | JGI IMG/M metagenome (GOLD analysis project Ga0194060, IMG submission 163427) | Anoxic zone freshwater microbial communities from boreal shield lake in IISD Experimental Lakes Area, Ontario, Canada - Sep2016-L222-5m | ecosystem: Environmental > Aquatic > Freshwater >... | reverse complement strand
ACCATAGCTTCCTCATTCGGTGCCTGGTAATATCTGATTTTCGAATAAGGCACGTGGCTGTTGTTAACGGAGAAGTTTTCCCGCGAGATAAAATTAATAGAAGCCTGATTATTTAGCGGTCCATATAAAAATCCTCTCGGCAACGTAAGCGTTTCAATAGAATCGACCAACTCAGCCTGGAGATTATTCATGTCAAATGAATTTGTAAGCCTGTTATTTACCGTGAGTCCATTTTGCATAAAGCTTATTTGATTAAAACCTGCACCGTAGATAGTTATTTCATTCGGCTGTCCAAGCGAACCTAAATCTCTTAGAAACATTACCGGCACGTTGCCGAGTATCTCTTCATTATATCTGTAATCGAAATGAGAAATTAATGTTCTGGTAATATATCCGATAAAATTTCCGTCAGCCACAAGAGTCCGTTGAGTCAAAGGAGACAGAGCCGCTTCCCTGCTCTTCGAAGAATCAGCGACCGGAAGCGTATCGCGGAATTTGCGCGTTGAATCGCCTGAGAAAAGCGAATCTAACTTCATATCCACACGAAGTAATAATGAATCCCGTCTGCCCGCTGAGATATTATCATTAACGACTGAATCAATGTGTTGACCAAATGACAGGGAAGTAAAGGCCAGAGCCAAAATTATAGCGGGATATTTATACATAAACAGAATGAATTGTTGCCAGTTTGTATTTTATAAAACTAAAAATACTAATAAAACGATAAGCGATGAAATCAATATTCAAAATAAAACCAGTTCATCAATACTTTAAGACTGTGTTAATCGCCTTGTCGGTTAATCTCAGGATTATACACGAAGCATCGTCATGGATTATTATTTGAAAGTTCTTATTAAACAAGAAAGAACTTAAATATATTTCTAAACGGTATGAAAAAGTGGCATTTCCTGCACTCATACCCTTTTATCGGTACAAATAAATATATTCGCGTATATTAAAAAACTTCCTCAAATACCTTAATAAGTTCCTCGATTGGCTCTGTCCCAACGGATATTCTCAGGAGTTCCGGAATCACGCCAATATTTTCAAGGAGCATACGTCCGGCGCGCGTCCGGAGCAGATCATAATGAGCCATATAGATATATGGCATGGCGAGTGTGAATTCAGTACCGAGACTCGGACCTTTTGGCAGGCGTAATTTATCATAATAATGATAAAGTTCTTTTTTGAACACTACCGATATAACACCGGGAACTGCTAACTCATTCTTCCTGATCTTGTTATAATTAACCTCTGAGTTACAGCTCTTTGCCCAATGAATCAGATCAACCTGCTTTTGTGTTTTAAGGTAATTAACAAGTTCAATAGTATTTTCAGATATCATGCGGACTCTTTTTTCATAGTTCACAATTTCGTAAGCCAGCCTGCTGATATCTTTAATATATGGTTTCTCAGCCACGTCTGCTATGACATCGCGAAGTGAAAGAGCATACTGGCTATGAGCGTTAAGTATTACGGCTCCCATAAGAATATCACCGTTGCCCGAGGCAAACTTGGTCAGGCTTTCAACGGCAATATCAACATACTCCATTACCTCAACATTGAATGGAGTGCCAATCGAGGTATCCGCAATTATCGCGAAGTCATACTGTATAGAGAGTTTCCTTAATCGCTGAAGATCTACCGACTGAATAAGCGGATTGTTGGGGACTTCGGTAAATACTCCGGCAACATCTCCGTTTTTTTCTTTAATATAGTTTTCGAGAGAGTCGAGATCATTCAGATTTAAGTGATGATAATAATTGTGGCTATACTTTTTTATTATTTCCATTGTATCAAGATACAGCCAGCCCAACTGGATGAATGTCTTTTTATTTTTCTTCTCCTGACCGGCTTTAAGAGCATAGTAGATGGAATATACCGCGTTCATACCCGAAGAGCAGAGAAAAATATGATCGGGAAAAGTATTGCCATAGGCTTCTGAAAGAATCCGCTTAATTGTTTGTTCAGCAGAATCAGGATTTGCTTTTACCTCAGGAAATTCATTCCGGAGAAGCTGATTGCGAAGCAGATAATCCTCAGCTCTGCGCGAAGACGGAATAAGTCCGCTATGCTGAATAAAGTATTTTATATCCTGAAACTTCGGGTCCGATGTATCAAGCACCAACAAAACAATATCGCCGGAAGAAATTATTTCCATTTTCTTCTTAAAAGTCTGCTCCAGCAACCTCACCGCTTTAACGGATGAAAGAGGAAGCAATATCTTATTTTCGGGCAGTTCTTCCAATAATCTGACATTCCTGCAAACCAGTTCAAGTAAATTATTCATACGGAAGCGCGGATAGCCGGAACGCATAAGACTTCTGGTCTCGATGTCGCCTTCTTCGTATTTAATTACCTGTGAAATCAGCGGAAGACTTACTGATACTGCATGTGGGTTATTAAACGGTATTGAATGACCAAATGGTATATGTGTTAAGTAATTCATCTTTATTTATTTTTAATCCGGTTAGTTAAGTGCTGATTCAATATCATTTAGAATATCGTCAGTATTTTCAAGTCCGATAGACAGGCGGATAGTGGATTTACTAATACCGATGGCTTTGAGATCCTCTTCGGAAAAAGACTGATGGCTGATCTTCGCGGGTTGCTCAATTCTTGAATCTGCCGTACCAAAAGAAGCTTTCTCGCCAAAGAGTTTAGTTTTACTTACAAAACGATCCGCCTTTTCGAGGCTTATCATATTTACAGTTAAAAGACCGGGGCAGACGGACATCTGAGTTTTTGCAAGCTCGTACTGTTTGTGGTTTTGCAGAAGCGGGAATGAAACAGTTATTACGTCTTTATGATCAGAAAGATACAGAGCAATCTTAAGCGCACTTTGTTCCTGAGCTTTCATACGATAAGTAAGCGTAGGAAGACCAAGCGATATCAGGAAAGCATCGAAAGGACTCTGAGTTCTGCCTTCGGCGTTAGCATAGTAGCGCATTTTATCTCTCCACTGAATATCCTTGGCAACAAGCGCACCCGAGACTACACTCCCATGACCAGAAATATATTTTGTAGCGGAGAAAACGGAGAAATCTGCACCAAGTTCAAGTGGCTTTTGTGATGCAAAAGTTGCCAGGCTGTTATCAACGGCAAAGAGCACATTATACTTTTTACAAAGCCGGGCGCACGCAGCAATATCGATTATTTTAAGCCCGGGGTTAGTGGGTGACTCACAGATTACAAGCTTGATATCATGTCCGTTTAAAATATTCTCTGTTTCTGACAAATCAGTCATATCAGTATAAATAGTTTTTATAGCGAATTTCTCACTAAGAATTTTAAGAAGTCTGTAAGTTCCGCCGTAGCAGTCGCGCTCAACGAGTATTGAATCGCCTGATGAGAGAACAGTTTCAAATAACAGGGCTACGGCAGAAAGCCCGGTATTTGTACATACCGCGCCTGAGCCATTTTCCGCCAGAGTAAAGATATCCTCAAGAGCGTTTCTTGTCGGGTTATCAGTCCGGGTATAGTCATATATTTTGTCGCCGGACTGTTTTTTCAAGTCAAAAGTAGCAGTCTGATAAACAGGTATATGGGAAGCAGCATAGGGGTCAATGTTATTGTTGTTATCGGTAATCCTTGCCAGTAGTGTTTCAAGTTTCATATTATTCCAAAGATTTTGTGAATATTTCCACGAAGCAGATAATAAAGCCTATAAATTAAAGGTTAAAGATAGCAAATTTTAGGGAAATTACAGACTATATACTGCCGGTTCCATTTTAAAGGCTGATTTATTCATTACAGGTTCCGGTTCTGTTTTAAAAATCATTTTTAAAGTGTATCCACTTCCGGTCTTGCTTCAAAAATGATTTTTGAGGTGAACTTCCTTCCGATTTTGCCTTAAAAATGGTTCTTGAACATAGTTTTTTTTGCATACAGGCGGACTGAGCTGTATTTTCAGTAGCCAATGGGAAGATTTTGGGGAAAATGAGTATGATTAAGAGTACAATTTGTCGTACACCCCCCATTTTTGCTTTATTGGTTTTTGTTTCTATTCTTATTTTGACAGGCACTTCCCATTACCGACATATTCCCGCCCTGATTCGTTATCAGAGCTAATAACTCTAAAAGAAAAATTTGTCGTACACGTAACAAATACCTGTCTGTCTTTAGTAAAATTTTTATTACTTTGGGAGAAAATATGCGTTATATTTGAACTTTAGATTTAATAACTTAGTTTTGCATTCTGTAATTCTAAAAATATTTTATAATATTCAAAAACAAAAAATAGAGGTAGTTATGCGTTACACATTAATCGGGTTACTTTTATTACTGACAGCTATGACTGCAAATGCGCAGTTCAAGAACTATCCGTTAAAAGCGGGCTTACAATACAGCATTGTTGTTCCTTACACGGAATTTTATGAAAATGACGGATTGAAGTTCGATTCATACAGCAGAGGTTTCATCAGATTCGAACTTGGCGGGAAGACAGAAGCTGAAATCGGCGGAGGCTATGTTAAGTTTTCAGGGCTTGATCGTCTGCGTTCATATTACTGCACCAATATTTATCCTCTTGACTTCAGAATCAATTATAGTCCGTTTGAATCTGAAGACTTCAATCCATACGGCTATATCGGGCTTGGGGTAATCTACTCCCACAATGTATATGAGCCTTTGGAATCATCTTCTCCAAGCAATATACAATCTAAAGCGAAAAAGAATCTTACAACCGGGATTATTCCTGTGGGTGTAGGCTTTGAGTATATGTTTTCAGATGATATTTTTGGCAATATGTCTGCAGGATATACCCCTTCATTTTCAAGCCAGCTTAACTATTATCAGGATAAGACAAGTGGCTTTTTTAATAACGATGGATTCTTTAATGTCGGTGCGGGCGTAACTTTTGTTGTTAATCTGGCAAACAAAGACAAAGACAAAGATGGTCTTACAAATAAAGAAGAAGAAAAGCTTGGTACCAATCCGAAAAATCCGGATACAGATAACGATGGTCTGACTGATGGTGATGAAGTACTTAAATATAAAACCAATCCGCTTAGGATTGATACCGATGGTGATGGTCTGAGTGACTATGATGAAGTCTTTAAATACAAAACTGACCCAAATATAGCAGATACAGACGGAGATGGATTAAACGATGGCGATGAAGTGCTTAGGTATAGAACTAATCCGATAATAATAGATACAGATGATGATGGCTTAAGTGATGGCGATGAAGTACTTAAATATAAAACTGACCCATTAAATACTGATACTGATAGCGATGGTCTGAGCGATGGCTATGAAGTCTTAAATTATAAGACAAACCCACGAATAGCCGATACAGATGGTGGTTCAGTTAATGACGGTGTTGAGGTTCAGAGAGGAACTAATCCACTTGACGCAGATGATGACGTTCCAAAAGTTGAAGCTCAGGTAAAACTCGAAGAACCAAAAGCAGAAGTTCCGCTACAACTCGATGAAATTTTATTCAAGTCTGGTAGCGCTAAGATAACTCCTGAATCGGAAAAGAAACTTGAAAAGGTGGTCTCTGTTCTGAATGTCAATAGGGAAATATTGATTGAAATACAGGGTTATACTGATTCGAAGGGAAGCCTGAAAATGAATCAGGATATTTCAGACAGAAGAGCTGAAGCAGTTAAAAACTGGCTGAAGTCCCATGGTATTGATGGACAACGACTCAGAACTAAGGGATTTGCCGATAAAAATCCGGTTGCTCCAAATGATAGCGAAAAAGGAAGACAGAAAAATAGAAGGGTTATATTTATAAAAGGTTAATTACCTGACTATGTAGAAGTTATTTCTTTAGAAATAGAAAGGCGCGGGAATGTCCCGCGCCTTTTTTTTTGCCCAAAACGATCAGACTACAATTAAATGCAACAGACTTACTTGATGAGTTCTCAGCATCTCCCTAAAAAAAAGCGCATCGCATATCAGCTTAAAGATATTTGGATAAAGAGCAGATTTTCTTAAGAAAAAAATCATCTTTGTATTTGTAATTATTGCGCAGAGGGCGTATATTTACCTTAATTTACAGATTTATTTGTATTCGGATTTTCTAAAATATTTTATAAACAGTCAGAAGGAGATGATATAAGAAATGGAATCAAACAGAATTAACCTTGAAGTAAATGAAATGCCAACCGCATGGTACAATATACTCCCGGACCTGCCTGAGCCAATGGTAGCGCCGTTGCATCCTCAAACGAAACAGCCTGCGGGTCCGGATGATTTGTCCGCTATATTCCCGATGGAGTTGATTAAGCAGGAAATGTCGCAGGAACAGTATATAGAGATTCCTGATGAAGTTCTGGATGTTTATTCAATAAGCCGCCCGACTCCATTGATACGGGCAACCAGATTAGAAAAATATCTTGATACGCCGGCAAAAATCTATTTCAAATATGAAGGCTCTAATCCTTCAGGCAGTCATAAGATTAATACGGCTATTGCACAGGCTTATTACAATAAGAAAGCGGGCATTAAGAGACTCGTAACGGAAACAGGCGCAGGACAGTGGGGAAGTGCTCTTTCACTCGCATGTAATCATTTCAAGATGGACTGCCAGATATTTATGGTAAAAGTCAGTTTCCAGCAGAAGCCTTACAGGAAATCGCTCATGCAGTTATTCGATGCCGAAGTAATCGCCAGCCCGTCTGTACTTACTCAGGCAGGGCGGGCTGTTCTCGCGGAGCATCCTGATTCACCAGGTTCGCTCGGCATCGCAATAAGCGAGGCTGTTGAAATAGCCGCGCAGAGAGAGGATACTAATTATACGCTTGGCAGCGTGCTTAATCATGTATTGCTGCATCAGACAATTATCGGCGAAGAAGCAAAGATTCAGTTCGAGAAAGCGGGCGATTATCCCGATGTCATTATTGCATGTGTTGGAGGCGGAAGCAATTTCGGCGGTATAAGCTTTAGTTTCCTCAAAGATAAATTAAGCGGAGCAAAAAAAGATTTAGAAGTAATCGCAGTAGAACCGACTTCCTGTCCAACGCTTACCAAAGGAAAGTTTGCGTATGATTTTGGCGATGAAGCCGGTTACACTCCGTTGATGAAGATGTACACACTCGGGCACAAATATATTCCGCCAAACATACATGCCGGAGGCTTAAGGTACCATGGGATGTCCCCAATCGTATCGCATCTTTTCAATAAGGGAATAATAGATGCCGAGGCTTATGCTCAGAATGAAGTCTTTGACGCGGCGCGTCTATTCGCACAAACGGAAGGTATCATTCCAGCTCCTGAAAGCTCACATGCGATCAAAGCAACCATAGAGTATGCTAAAAGGTGCAAAGAGTCGGGTGAAAAGAAAACCATACTTTTTAATCTTTCAGGGCACGGCTTACTTGACCTCGGTGCTTATGACGCTTATCTGCGCAATGATCTTGAAGACTACGCTCTGCCGGAAGAACATATTAATGGTTATCTGGAGTATCTGCCAGAAGTAAATTTATAAAGGGATTTACTTTGTATCCGCTCGAAAACTTCGGGAACGGACAAAAATCTTTGTGGGACAAGACTCGATTTTTAGCGTCCGAAAGGACGCTTGAATCGCACAAAAGCGGTTTCAGGATTGTTTTCCGGAGACTCCGGATAGTCATCAGCAACTCGGGTGGAGGAAGAATCCCTCAAAAACAGTAGAATCCCGCTATTTTTAAAAGGGAGATTTGTAACGGGTCAGTAGCATCTCTCTATCAATCTAAGGAAAAAAGTCAATGGATTCACGCAAGGAAATCATAAAGAAATATAAACAGACAGTAACCCCGATGGGAGTATATCAGGTAAAAAATCTTATAGACGGGACAATTTATCTTGGCAGTTCGCTTAATCTTGACGCCATAAAGAACAGACATTTTATGGAGTTCAGGCTTTTTGGTCATTCGGTAAAGGAACTTCAGAAGGCTTACAGCGAATTTGGCGAAAAGTGCATCAGCTTTGAAATACTTGACAGGCTTGAGCCAAAAGAAGATCCAGCTTATGATTACAAAGCAGATATTTCCACACTTGAGGATCTCTGGTTCGAAAAGCTTAGTGACCAGAAAGATATAAAACTCTGCCGACTGAGAGGAACCATGCTTATTAAGCCCAAAAAGGCATAAACTCCCCGCTAAATCTTCTTCCGCTAAGTTTTTCCCAGTATTCGGAAATAACTGTAACTCCACTCCTGACTGGTGTATGGTAAATTTCCCTCTTAATCATTCATAGTGCACGAAAATGTCATCACTATGCTTCTTATGATTAAATGATTCATTTCATGCTGACTGCGCAGGCATAAGACGGACTTTTCCATTCTCACGGTATATTTATGGTTTTATCAAATAATCGTTTGTACTTACAGTAAATGACTTCTTCGATAGTCAGCATGATTTTCATTAGAATGCAAACCTGACTCATCGACTATGAATTGAGAAACAAGATACTGCAAATTGATAGTAAGAATATTTAGATTTTCGGCAGCTCTGGCAATCTGCTGAATGCCAGAAGCAGTTTGCTGTGTTACGCTGTTAATTCCTTCAATAGACTTACTTATTTGTTCTGAAGCGTAAGACTGCTCTTCGCTGGCAATTGCGGCCTGATTAATAATATCAACCGTTACTAAAGCTCCTTTTATAATACCGTTTAGTGACTCTCCCGCCTTTTCAGCTAATTCTCTGCCTTTTTCTACTTCTATGGTACCTGATTTCATTGAATTAACCGCGCCGGCTGTTTCAGTTTGTATTTTTTTTACCATCAGGGCTATCTCTTTCGTTGCAGTAGTTGTCCGCTCCGCAAGTTTTCTGACCTCATCGGCTACAACCGCAAAACCGCGTCCCTGCTCACCCGCACGAGCAGCTTCAATAGCCGCATTAAGGGCAAGCAGGTTTGTCTGGTCTGCTATGTCATCGATAACCTGTATTATTGTTCCTATCTGTCCGCTGTTTACACCAAGTTCCTGTATTGTAACCGCGGCTTTTTTTACCGCTTCTGTTATTCGGGTCATTCCATTGATAGTATCCTTAATTACGTTGCCACCTTCCTTAGCCGCCTCGCTTGCATTCTTTGCATTTTGTGAGGCAATAGAAGCATTCCTTGTCGTTCCTATTATTGTTTTTGACATCTGCTCAATTGCACCTGCTATTTCCATTGTTTGAGAACTTTGTTCCTGCGCTCCAGCTGCCATTTCTGCAGAACTGGATGATATTTGACTGGAAGCACTTGCCGTAGCCTGAACAGCCTCAGCAACATTGATGATAATTCTTCTTAAATTAGCAACTACTTTATTGAAGCCATTAAATAGTTTTTCAACTATATCATTATCATTCAGACCTTCGGTTTTAAGTTCTACAGTTAAATCGCCCTGAGCAAATTTATCCATTTGGATCAAAAGTTTTTTAGCATTTTCATCAAGATATTTTTCTTGTTCCTTCACTCTCGTTATATCTATAACTACCGCCATAGCTCCGCTTATATTTCCCTGCTTATCATAAGTTGGTCTGTTAGTATATTGTATTGGAACTACTTTACCTGCCGGTCTTGCAATAGTTTCTGTAGTAACAACTGAATTGGTTTTCATGGTTCTGAAGCATCCGCATTCTTCCGTTTTACACTGGTCGGTATTAAACTGGTCATAACATTTCCGGCCAATTAACTGGTTCGGATCTTTACCGAGCATTTTGGCGGCCATTTTATTTATATAGGTTATATTAAATTCTTTATCAATCCCCATGGCCATGACAGGAAGCGCATCAACATCTTCATGCTGAGTGAGTTTTTTCGACATTACATTAAACGATTCACATAATTTCCCAATTTCATCCTGCGATTCTATTTCGACTGAGACATTCAACGCGCCGCCCGCCATTTTTTCCACCCCTTTTTTTAACAATTGTAAAGGTTTCGATATTTTTGTCGCTATGTAGTAACTGACCCCGACTGCTCCTAAAATAATCAGAAAGAGAAGGCTTAACATTTTCTGTTTCAATGCTGAAACTTCGGAATCTACAACATCCATGTAAACTCCCGTTCCAATTACCCAGCCCCAAGGTTCAAATAATTTTACATAGGAAACTTTGTTAACCGGATCTGTTGAACCTGCTTTAGGCCACTTATATATTACTGCCCCCTCACCTGACTGCTTACAAATATTTACAAAATCTACAAATATTTGTTTTCCATCAGGATCTCTAAAATCGGTCAGGTCTTTTCCTGCCAGGTCCTTTCTGACCGGATGCATAATCATCCTGCAGTCGATATCATTGATCCAGCAATAATCATCCGTATTATATCTCATTGTTCCTATCCTCAGGGCAGCGCGCCGCTTCGCTTCAGCCAAATCAAATTCTCCTTTTTCAAAACGGCTTTGATATTCTTTCATTAAGGAATACATCAGCTGGACAACATATTTCGACTGGGTCTTTTTTTCATTGTATATTTGATCTTTAAACAAAGGCAACAGAAATATTACCGTTGTAAGTACTATTGGAATTATTATAATAATCGACAGGCTGATAATTTTGTAGAATAAACTATAGTCACTAAACTTTTTAATCTGCATTTTTGTCTCTATTTATTTTTAGTAATTATTTAGATGTTATTTCTGGAAGCAACGTATATGTCTGTTCCCGGATATACAGCATGAAATAGCGTAAGCCCCGAAAAACTAACAAGTAAATATATGCAGTATTTTTTTAAAAAACATCAGTACATGAGTATTTCCCTCTTCGTTGTTAACCCCTGACAACAAGTCGGGGTATAGTCCTGTGATTTTCTTACTCATACTCTTAATCGTAATCATACTCGCCTCAGGGGAAAATTTCGTTTATACCCACAAAAAGTCTGCAATTTTCTTAACCCATACCGACTAAATAATTTCTTGAAATCTCTGATATTTTAGCTTATATTCGTTTTAGAATTATGAAATATTTTATTGACAGATTGTATAAAAGCCATCCGGATATAAACATAGTGGCTTTTTTGTTCCATAACCCAGGAATTTATAACTAAATTGTAAAATTAAAGTTGCTATATTCTTATCCCCCAACAAAGAGCTTTGTATGTCAACCGATAATTATGACCATTCACAATCACACTCCATCTCTGATTTAATGCGGACATTTCTTAAAAATAAAACTACCCTGCAACCGGAAAGGAAGCGAATATGGCTGGCTTTATTTTTATTGACAGGCGGGTTGCTTCTGACGCTTACAGCCTGTCTCTTATTAAAAACAGATGTTGAACAGAATGCAAAAAATGAGTTTGATTTTGCCTGCACCGGATTTAATGATAAAATAATGGCAAGACTATATACGCACGTCCAACTGGTACGCAGCGGTGCCGCTTTCTTTGAAAATTCTGAAACAGTTACGCATATCGGATGGCAGAATTTCGCTGCCTCACAGAAAATGCAGATGAATTCAGCCGGAATTTATGGAACAGGATATGCAGAAATAATCCCGCAGGATCAGTCAGCCCTGCATGAAGAGAAAACCCAGGGAAAAGGACTTCCGCAATACTCTGTTAAACCGGACGGGAAAAGGGAAATACATACACGGGTCACATATATAGAGCCATTCTCAGGCGAAAACCTACATGTTTTTGGTTATGATGTCTTTTCCAATCCGGTCTGTCGGAAAGCTTTGGAAAAATCAGGAGATTATAATATCGTTGCTCTTTCCGGAAGAATTCCCCCTGTACGGGGGAATAATAAGCATATTCAGGCGGACGCGTTTATGTGTGCGCCTGTTTACAGGAGAGGAATGCCAACTGGAAATTTCAAAGAATGCCGGCGTGCTATACGGGGATGGGTTTTTATTACATACCGGATAAATGATCTGATAAACGAAATTTTTGAAGGTTCTAAGGAAAAAGATATTTTGAGTCCCAGTACTTTTGCATCCCGGCCAAGCCTGATAAAAAGAAATCTCCTTCTGGAAATATCTGATAATTTTGTATTTGACCGGAAAGCTCTGCTTTTTGACGGCAGGGAAGCAATTAAAAATAAAGAAAAATCATCTCCTTTATTTTCTCTTAAATATTCTATTCTGGTCAACAATGCCCAGTGGTATTCGCAGTTTACGCAGTATGATTCCGAAGAATCCAGTCCGGATTACAGCAAAGTATGGTACGCCGCGACAGGCGGAACAGGCATCAGCATCTTATTATTTGTCGTTTATCTGCTACTCATTAATACGAATATCCGTGCTTATAAACTTGCAGAGGAATTAACCCGGGATTTAAGCGAGAGCGAAGCCAAGTACAGAACAATATTTAATAATGAAATTTATGCTGTCTGTGTTTTCGACTCAGAGACATTTAAATTCCTTGATGTAAATCAGGCGCACTGTTCAATGTACGGCTACAGTAAAGATGAATTCCTCTCCGGAATGACTATCCATAACGTTACTGATGAACCCCGGTTAAGCGTTTCTTATATCAGCCGGGCAGTTAATCAGGAAACTGTATTTATTCCTCTCAGGTATCATAAGAAAAAAGACGGAACGGTATTCCCCTGTGAAATCGTTGCCGGTTCGTATATGCGGAAAGGAAGAAGTGTGATGTTTGCTTTAGTGCATGATATCACCGAACGCAGACGGGCTGAAGAAGCTCTGCGCGAAAGTGAAGCCAGACACAGTTCGATGATTGCCAATATTTCAGACGTACTCTGCATAACCGGCGCGGACGGCATGCTGAAATATAACAGTCCCAATGTTGAAAAATGGTTCGGATGGCAACCACAGGAGCTTTTAGGCATGGACGGCCGGTTGAATATTCATCCGGACGATTTTGAGTATGTTCAGAAAGAATTCTTTTCTCTCCTTGAAAAAGATAACTCGGTAAGAACCGTGGAGTATAGAGTAAGGTGCAAAGACGGGAGTTACAAGCAGGTACATCTTACAGCTGTCAACCTTATAAACGATCCGGTAATTAATGGCGTGTTGACAAATTATCATGATATCAGCAAACGCAAAAAGTCCGAGGCAGCTTTATGTTTACGTGAGTCTTATCTGTCAGCTATTATCGAAAATCTGCCCGGCTTATTATGGCTGAAAGATTTGGAAAGCAAAATTCTTTTTGCAAATAGTAAATTGTTAAATGCAACAGGACTGGATAAACAGGAATCACTTACCGGTACAACTGATTTTGACTTAGTTCCCAAGGAACTGGCAGACAAATATGTAGCGGAGGACCTCATAGTGATTGAAACCCAAAAAACAATCATAGTTGAAGAACAAATTTCAGATAAAGGCAATATCAAATGGTTTGAAACTTATAAAGCGCCTGTTATTGATATCCAGGGAAGAGTGATTGGCACAACGGGATATGCCATTGACATCACCGAACGAAAATTTGCTGAACTTGAACTTCTGAGACTCAATGAAAATTTACAAATATCGAAAATACATGCCGAAGAAAATCTGATTCAGGAACATTCGCTCGTGAAAGAACTTACAATGACTAAGGAAAAATTGGAGGTACTCAATTCAGAGAAAAACAAACTTCTCTCTATTATCGCAAATGATTTGAAAGGGGTGGACACCAAACTTCCATCTTAATTGTTAACCCCGACAACGAACCGGAGATGTCCTGTAATTTTCTTACTCATACTCTTAATCGTAATCATACCCGCTTCAGGGGAAAATTTCGCTTATACCCACAAAAAGTCTGCAATTGTCTTAACCCGGACCGAATAAATAATTTCTTGAAATCTCTGATATTTTAGCTTATATTCGCTTCAGAGTTATTGAATATTTTATTTATCGATTGTATAAAAGCCATTCAGATATAAACGTAATGGCTTTTTTTTGTTCCATAACCCAGATATTTGTGATTAAATCATAAAATTAAAGTTGTTATTTTTTATTCCCCAATAAAGGGCTTTGTATGTCAGCCGGTAACTCTAACCAATCACACTCTGTCTCTGATTTAATACGGACATTTCTTAAGAATAAAACTATCCGGCAACCAGGAAGGAAGCAAATATGGACGGCTTTATTTTTATTGACAGGCGGACTGCTTCTGACTCTTACAGCCTGTCTCTTATTAAAAACCGATATTGAAAAAGATGCGAAAACTGAATTTGGTTTAACATGTATTGAACTTAATAACAGAATATCGGCAAGACTTCATACACATGCCCAACTGGTCCGAAGTGAAGCCGCCTTCTTTGAAAATTCCGAAACAGTTACACAAAGCGAATGGCAGAATTTTTCTGCAATCCAGATGATTGAAAAAAATTCAAAGGGAATACAGGGAGCCGGGTACGCAGCTATAATTCCGCAATATTCTGTTAAACCGGCAGGTAAAAAAGAAATCTATACACCAGTTACATACATAACACCATCCTCCGATGGAAATTTACAATCTTTTGGTTATGATATGTTCTCTGATCCAGTCTGCAGACAAGCTATGGAAAGATCCATGGACCTTAATTCTGCATATCTTTCAAAAAAAATTATTTCAAGGAAAAGCACAACTGACAGGGGAACAAATAAAGGCATACAGGCTGACATTTTTATGTGCGCACCTGTTTATAAAAGAGGAATGTTAAAGAATGCCGCAACGCTATACAGGGATGGGTTTTTATTACATACCGGATAGATGATCTGATAACCGGAATTTTTGAGGATTATAAGCGGAATGGTGTTTTGGGCGCCGGAATTATTGAAGACCAGCAAAGCCTGATTAAAAGGAATATCCGCCTGGAAATATTTGATGATTTTTCATTTAACAAAAATAAGCTGCTTTATGATAACCTGAACTATATCGATAAAAAAGTAATATCCTCCCCTTTATTCTCTCTTAAATATTCCGCCAGTCTTAACGGCAATCTGTGGTATTTGCGGTTTACACAGTATGATTTCATCGAAGCAGGTTTGGATTACAGTAAAATATGGTACATCGCAACAGGCGGAACAGGCATCAGCATTTTATTTTTCCTCCTCTATCTGCTACTCATCAATACGAATATCCGCGCTCATAAACTCGCAGAGGAACTAACCCGTGACTTAAGTGAAAGCGAAACTAAGTACAAAACAATATTTAATAATGGGATTTATGCTGTCTGTATTTTCGATTTCGGAACATTGAAATTTCTGGATGTCAATGAAGCCCATTGCTTAATGTACGGCTTCAGTAAAGAAGAATTTCTTTCCGGAATGACTGTCAGTAATATTCTTACTGAACATCAGACAGACAGTTCTTATATCATCGAACGCACAATAAAGCATGGCAGTTTATTTACTCCTCTCCGGTATCATAAGAAAAAAGACGGAATAGTATTCCCTGTCGAAATTGTTAACGGCATATATATGTGGCAAGGCAAAAAAGTAATGTTTTCGCTGACTCATGATATTACTGAACGCATCTTTGCTGAAGGACAACTTAAAAAATGGGCACATATTTTTGATAATATAAAACTGGGTATTGCTGTAGGGAATTCAGATATGGGGAGGCTCGATCTTATTAACCCCGCTTTTGCGGAAATGCATGGTTTTACTCTCAAGGAATTAACCGGCAAGCCTGTTGCTGATGTTTTTGCCCCTGAAAGCCGAAATGAGGTTATACATAACATAGAGAAAGTACATCAGCTCGGTCATTATGCCTGGGAAGCTATGCATATTCGTAAGGATGGAACTATTTTCCCTGTACTAATTGATGTTGCTGCAGTAAAGGATGACAATGGCACTGCTCTATACAGAGTAGCAAATGTACAGGACATAACGGAGCGGAAACTTGCAGATGATATATTGCGAAAGAGTATTTCAAGATTTGAGCTTGCTATGTATGCGGCTAATATGGCATGGTGGGAAATGGAACTGCCTTCCGGTACTGTTACTTTCGGAAAACGTAAAGCCGAAATGCTCGGCTTCCCTCCTGAAAAGTTTAAACATTATAAGGATTTTACTGATCTGGTTCATCCTGATGATTATGAACAGATAATGCACGCTATGCGGGAACACCTTAATGGAAAATCAGATAAATATGAAACTGAATACCGGATTCTAACTAAAGATAATGGATACAGATGGTTTTATGATACCGGCTCTGTTGTAGAGGGTGATCCAGATAGAAAGCAGATAAAACTCACCGGACTTGTTCTTGATATTACAGAACGAAAAACAGCACAGCTTGAGCTTTGGAAACTCTATGATGATTTACATACATCTAAAGCTTTGATTGAAGAAGCTCTCTCCCAGGAGCACTTGCTCATGAAGGAGGTTACACAAACTAAAGAAAAACTTGAGAAAATAAATGCAGAGAAGGATAAACTTTTTTCTATTATTGCACATGATTTGAAAAGCCCGTTCCAGGGTTTCATTGGATTAACAGGAGTAATGGCCGGGGACATTAGTGCTTTTGCTAAGGATGAATTATCCCAAATAGGCCGCGAAATGCACATTACTTCGAAAAATCTCTTTACACTGTTAAATAATTTACTGGAATGGGCGCGTATGCAACAGGGCGCGATTAGTTTTGAACCGGTGGAAATAGTTTTATCTGACATTGTTTCGCAGAATATTGATTTAATAATTAAACGCGGGGAGCAGAAAGGAATTGAGATAATTAATGAAATTAACCCGGTACAGATTGTTTTTGCAGATGAACCTATGCTTAATTCTATATTGCGTAATCTTTTAACAAATGCGGTAAAGTTTACTATGCAGGGGGGTAAAGTAAATGTAAGTTCTAAAGAAATAGGACATGAACTAGTGGAAATATCCGTAACAGACAGCGGTATCGGGATGTCAGAGGATTTGTCTGAGAAATTATTTAAGCCAGATGAAAAAGTCGGGCGTAAAGGTACGGATGGAGAACCAAGTACCGGATTAGGTTTATTGCTCTGCAAAGAATTTGTAGAAAAACATGGCGGCAAAATTTGGGTAACAAGCGAAAAGGGAAAGGAAACTATTTTTTCTTTTACGATTCCTGCAACAAATAGAAATCTTCCGCCCCCCATGTAATGATAAATCTTTTCTTAATCACTTCAGCGGGAAAATAAGCATGATTAGCTCTCCTTATGTAAAATGCAACGAACATCATAATTTTGTCTGGTGTCTGGTTTCTATACAGAGATTTATTCTGAATTTTTCATAACTGACGCATTTCGGCAGAAACAGTAACATTTATTATCTCTTCTTCAAAATAGAAGTCCCATAAAAATAAATAAAAGCCACGTAACTTATTGCCAGAACCATCTTCGTCCCAATTAAAGGAATATTCATTCTGTCTGAAGGTTCATTCATCTTGATAGAAGCTTCGTTCAACTTAAATAATGGTTCGTTCATCTCGATAGAAGCTTCGTTCAACTTAAATAATGGTTCGTTCATCTTGATAGAAGCTTCGCTCAACTCAAATAATAGTTCGCTCGTTTTGATAGAAGCTTCGTTCACTTCAAATAATGGTTCGCTTAACTCGATAGAAGCTTCGTTCAACTTGATTAATGGTTCGTTCATCTTGATAGAAGCTTCGCTCACTTCAAATAATGGTTCGCTTAACTCGATAGGAGCTTCGTTCAACTCGATTAATGGTTCGTTCATCTTGATAGAAGCTTCGCTCGTCCTGCCTGGAGGCTCATTTTTGTCGTTATTAAATAGAGAATGAATCATAATTCTGGTATTTTTGTATAACATTAGTAATCATGGGTAATGGGAAAATTTGTCGTACATCAAATATCTGACATTATATACATAATAATATAAGTCATTATTGGGGTTTTACTTTACCTAAAACTCAAATATTTTACTTTTGGACAGTCTCAAAAGGAATTTTTATAAATGATAATACCGGAACATAAAGTTGAAGAAGTCCGCTCCTCGGTTGATATTGTCGATATAATATCGGAAACAGTACAACTTAGAAAGAGAGGAAGAAACTACATTGGTTTATGCCCTTTCCACAATGAAAAAACTCCGTCTTTTACTGTAAGTGGCGAAAAACAGATATACCATTGCTTCGGCTGTCATGCCGGAGGCAATATATTTAAGTTCTTAATGGATTATAAGAATATCTCATTTGTCGAATCCGTACAGGAAATCGCAAAGCGTGCAGGCATAACTCTCGAAACAGAAGAAACTGCCCAGCCTGAAAAGCAAAGCGAAATGGAAGTTCTTTATGATATAAATACCTTTGCGGCTAAGTTTTTCATGAATAATCTCCTGCAAAACCCCGAAGGTGAAACAGGAAGAAATTATTTTCATAAGCGGGGTATTAAGCTTCAGACACAGAGGATATTCGGACTTGGCTACGCGCTACCATCATGGGACAGCTTTCTTAATCAGGCAAAACAAAATAAGCTTGATCTTGATAAAACGCTTCTCTTAGGTCTGATAGATAAGAAAGACAGCGGTGGCTATTATGACAAACAGCGCGACCGCATTATTTTTCCGATATTTTCGCCTAATGGGCGCGTCATCGCCTTTGGCGGAAGGGTACTTGTTAATTCTCAGAATACAGCAAAGTATCTTAACTCACCTGAAAACCCGATTTATCTGAAACGTAAAACTCTCTATGGATTATTTCAGTCAAAAGATGACATCCGAAGGCTTGATAAGGTGATACTTGTCGAAGGCTATCTTGACCTGATATCGCTTTATCAGGCAGGGATTAAGAATGTTGTGGCTTCATGCGGCACAGCACTTACGGACGAACAGGCACAGATGCTCGCGCGATATACAAAAAATATCGTAGTCTTCTATGACGCTGATCCCGCAGGCGTTAAAGCTTCGCTAAGAAGTATAGAAATTTTACTAAAGTCGGATTTTGATGTAAAGATAGCTGAACTTCCCGATGGCGAAGACCCTGATTCATACGTGCAAAAAGCAGGACGCCAGGAATTTGAGGAAGTAACCAGACATGCACAAAATTTTCTTGAGTATCAGACTCTGCAGTTTGAAAAACAGGGATTGTTTAATGACCCAACGCTTCAGACTCAGGCATTGAGGAATCTGGTCCATTCGGCTGCAATGGTAAGCGATGAGCTTAAACGAAATCTGTTGCTTAAATCAATAGCAAAGAAATTTAATATCAGGGAAAATCTCCTGGAAAATGAGCTTGAAGATGCTCTGAATACTCTTACCCCGGATAAAAGAGCAGAAAGGAGAACTCATATCCAAAACGCCACAGACGAACAGACACAGACGGAGAGTATAATTCAGGAAAATGAACAGGAAATATCTCCGGCAGAGAGCGAACTGGTTAAGTTATTATTTGAAGGCGAACCAAGAATAATTAAATATATTTTCAGTACTGTAACTCCGGAGGATTTTTCAGGATATATTAATCATTTACTTGCTGAGTCTGTTTATGAAGTATATATGAACGAAGGTGATTTGCTGCCCGGAGCGCTGATTGATAAGATAGAGAATGAAGATGCCAGAAAATTTGTGCTGACCATTTCTATTGAGAAACATTCAATAAGCAAAACATGGGAGGAGATTAATCCAGGACTGCCGCGTTTTGTCAGCATGATGAAGTATGCAAAAGATATCATCAGGAAACTGAGGCTTTTCAGGATTGATAAAGAAATTGAGACTAAACACAGGCTTATCGAGAATTCCAAAGATGAAATAGAGATATTAAAATTACTCAGGGATAAACAACATCTTCAGTCCGAGCGCAGACAGATTGAAACAGAGTCAGGAAGTTGAATTTATAACAGTCATCAGATAATTAATGCAATACAATAAAAAAATAATCGAAGAACTGATAATATCCTTTCCTATTACAATCAAAATTACTATTTTTAATCAAAATCATTTCATAATAATTTACAATCATGCAATCAGACAATTTATTAAATATAAATAATGTACTTGTCAACAAAGAAATTAAGGACGTTAAGTTTGCCTGTGATTTAAGCCGGTGCAAAGGTGCCTGCTGTACAATGGAAAGTCCATACGGCGCACCACTTCTTATAAAAGAAGTGGAAACAATCGGGAACCTTATGCCGATTATAACAGATTATCTGCCCAAAGAACATATTGAAGAAATTGGAAGAGACGGTTTCTTTGAAGAAATAAACGGCATACTGATGACAAGAAGCCTTAATGACCGCGCCTGTGTCTTTGTTTATTATGAAACCGGAGGCATTGCAAAATGCGCTATTGAAAAGGCATGCAAGGATGGAAAGATTAACTTCCTGAAGCCTGTCTCCTGCCATTTATTTCCAATACGTATCTCTAAATTTGGCGGAGATGTTTTAATATATGAAGAAATTAATGAGTGCCAGTCTGCAATACTAAATGGATTCGAGCAAAATGTTACCATTGCTCAGTTTTGCATGAATTCTTTGGTCAGACAATATGGCGATCAGTGGTATAACAAATTAATTGAGGACACGAAATAAGAATGCTGTCGCTAAATCAAAGACTTTCACAATTACAGAAACTTTCACCCCAGCAGATTCAGTATCAGAAATTGCTTCAGCTAAATACTATGTCGCTCGAACAGAGAATTAAGACTGAACTGGAACTTAATCCGGTACTTGAGGAAACTTTGCTTGACGATTATGACCTTGAGCAGGTTCAGGATGACAATAAACCGGAAGAACTGAAAACTGAATCTTCCGCAGATGATGAAATCGAAGACAGTTTTGACTCAAATGATGATGAGTTTAGCATGGAAGATTTCATGAATGACTCCGATACAGATGATTATGACTATCAGAATAAAGACTATGATGAAGATAAAACCCAGCCGATTGCTCCGATAAGGGAAACACTAACTGAACGCCTGCTCAATCAGCTCTACATGCTTGACCTGAATGATAATATCATTACTCTCGGCGAAGAAATAATCGGCAATCTTGATGAAGACGGCTACTTAAAACGTGATATTAAAAGTCTTGTCGATGAACTGATCATGTTCCGGCATATCGAAATACCTGAAGCCGAAGCAATTGCCCTGCTTAAAAAAATCCAGAACTTTGAACCTGTCGGCATTGCGTCAAGAAACCTGCGGGAATGCCTGCTGATTCAAATCAGGAACTCCAGCTTTGATGCTTACTACTCTTATCTTGCCGAAAAATTATTAACCGATTATTATAACGACTTTGTTAACAAACGGTTTGACGCGATTCAGAAGAACATGAACCTCACACACGAAACTCTTAAGTCAATTATTAATCTTATTCATAAGCTGAACCCCAAACCTGGCGAAGGCAACATCGAATCTGATCAGGCTAATCAGATAACACCTGACTTTGTTATTGAGAAAGTCGAAGATAACTTTATTATTTCACTTAACGATAAACATGTCCCATCTGTTACCATAAGCTCTACCTATCTCGAACTGCTTAACTCAAATAAGAGAAAACGCAACATCTCACGCCGCGATAAGGATACTCATAAGTTTTTAAGAGAGAAATTTGAATCAGCTAAATGGTTTATCGCTTCAATTCAACAGAGACGCGAGACTTTAATGAAAATTATGCGTGCTATTCTTGAGAGACAGTACAAGTTTTTTGAGTTTGGGCCCAAATCGCTGAAGCCAATGATTTATAAGGATATCGCTGAAGAGATTCAGATGGATATCTCTACTATCAGCCGCGTTGTTAACGGCAAGTATGTTCAAAGCCCTGTCGGTATTCATGAACTTAAATATTTCTTCAGCGAGGGACTTGCTACAGATGACGGCGAAGAAATTTCAAATAAGCATATCAAAGAACTTATCAAAGATATCTGTGAATCAGAGTCGAAGAATAATCCATTCAGCGATGACAGGATAGCCGAAATGCTTAATGAGAAAGGTATTCACATCGCACGTCGCACCATTGCCAAATACAGAGAACAACTTAGAATACCCGTAGCAAGACTAAGAAAAGAATTATGACAGTACGGAATATATCAGACTCAAATGAGTAAATCCTGTACAATATATATTCTGACAGTTTCTCTGCTGGCTTTTTCATTAAGTCCGCTGCTTTCCTGCAATAGAAACCATAAGATACCCACAGCCAGTACCATATCAGTAACCGATGATTTGAACGAAAAGATAAGTTTCAGCAAGACTCCTCAAAGGGTAATAAGTCTGGCTCCTAATCTGACAGAAATGATATATGCGCTCGCGGCGGGCAATAAACTGGTCGGGAATACCCTTTACTGCAACTATCCATCGGAAGCAAAGTCCGTTACTAAGACAGGAGATATGATAACGCTTGACTACGAACGGATTCTTGCGCTTAAACCGGACCTGATTCTTATTACCGTTGAGGGAAATGCAAAGGATAGTTATAAAAGGCTGCGCGATTTAGATTTAAAGGTATTCGTTTCCAATCCCAGAGATTTTTCCGGCATCAAAAAAACTTTCTCTGACCTTGGCAGTATATTCAGAATGAAAACAGTTTCAGACAGCATCATTAAAGGATGGGATGACCGCTACAATAAAATAATAACTGAAATACATGGTTATAAAAAAGGAAAGGGAATGTTCCTTGTAGCTTTAAGTCCGGTTATGATTGCAGGGAAAAATACGTTTATTAATGAATTGATTACTTCAGCCGGTATAGAAAATATCGCTTCGGATTCAAAGCTCAACTACCCGATATTTAACCGGGAAGAAATACTGAAAAGAAATCCGGACTATATTATTACAACCGATGAATCAAAAGATATCAAAGACAAACTGCTGAAAAACTATCCTGAATGGAGAACTCTTAACGCGGTAAGAAATGATAAGATAATTACAGGAGACCCTGATTTATTTTTAAGACCGGGTCCGAGATTTATTAGTGCGGTTGAATATCTGTTTAATAAGCTGAATCATCAGAATTAAACTCAATATCATCGCGTAACTCATCATTCGGAATCTGATATTCCGTAAAATCAGAGATAAATACCCTTGAACATAAGTCCCCTTTGAACTTCCCTGTCTTTTTACAGTTCTCATGTCGCAATTTGGCCAACTTACTATCGACAGATTTGTTATCAAGAGAGTATTCATCAAGTTCTTCTCCGCACTCGGTGCAGAATCTGCTGGATGAAATTAATTCATCTCTCATTATCATTTTCTTTTTCTTCATACTGTTCACTAATTGTTGGCGTCCAGTCAGCCCCATCACACGGTAAAACCTCAAGCGTAGGATGCTGGTCATATTTAATACACAGAACTGCCGTTTTATCGAAATTCTCACATGATGAACAGAGCGTTGATTCAACTATCTCTTTATTGTTTAGCTCAAATAAATTTAACTGTTTTATTGCCGGATGAATCACTATACCATAGATTGAACCGAAACCAAGTATCCACCAGTACCGAAAACCAATAATACCCTGCAAATACCAGACAATTGGAATGGTAAAGAACATACGAACTATCGCCCAGAATATTATCCCGCCCATAGCTTTCTTCTGTATCAATGCCCTTACTACTATCAACTCAATGGAAAAAGAGAAGCTCAGGGCTGTTAATTAATCATGGGCGCAATGCCTGTTCCCAATCGGGAGGAAAACCGGCGGCATCCAATGGTGCAATGTTTATCATAACACAAGGATATTTTCTAAAGTTGCAAAGCCGCCGGAAGTTTATACTGCTTTACCATAATATTTATTGTAATGAACAAAAATCAATGTGTTATCCGCCTCCTAAGAAACCCTGCGATAACATCATTAACAAAACCCGGATTTTCAAGCGGAGCAAGGTGCCCCGCGTTTGGTGCAACGGCAAACTCTGACAATCGTAATTTCTCAGTTATTGTCCGCATGTAAAGCGGCGAAGCTATTTTATCGAGTAATCCTGCAATAACAAGTACTGGGATTGTTATCTTTTCTAAAAAAGACGTTGTATCTGTCCGCCCCGCCATTGCAATAAGACAGCCTTTTACTCCAAGAGAATCAAACTTAATCGAGTTTGAAATTACTTTATCAAATATTCCCTTCTTTTCTTTAAGAGAAATATCCGACAGGCAGTTGGAGATGAAATCAGTTACATAAGTTTCCAGACCTTCCATATTTATAAGCTTCACCGAGGCGGCACGCTTTATCTTACCTTCATTGTTATCGGACTCAGACCTTGTATTGCAGAGAATAAGCCCGCCAAAGGCATCCGGCTCCCTCTGTACAGCCCGTTGAGCTATATAACCGCCCATCGAAAAGCCGCACAAAACCGGCTTTTCAATTGTATATTCAGCCATAATCTCCAAAAGGTCGTCAACGAAAAGCTCAATTGTATATTGTCCGTCTCCTGCCGGACTTTCACCTAACCCGCGTATATCATAAGTGATGCAACGGTATTCTTCTTTCAGAAATTCAACCTGATTATCCCACATCTTATGATCCAACGGAAAGCCATGAATAAAAATTACAGGTATCCCCTGCCCGTTTCCTGAAATATGCACTACAAGATTATTTCCCGATTTCATTTTAACTCCGGTCATGAAAAACATTTTTGTTATATTGATACCAAGATATAAAAAATATATACAAAACACCCGCATGGACAGATATTTGGAACAATTTAAAATTGCAATAATCGGTGGCGGAGCCGCAGGACTTATCTCAGCAATATCCGCACTTCAGTCCGGATGCCAAAGCGTTGCCATATTTGAAAGCAACCCGCGTTGTGGCACCAAGATACTAATGTCCGGAGGTTCAAGGTGCAATATTACAAATGAATCGGTAAGCCCCGCAGATTTCTACGGAGGCAACAGGAATTTTATTAAGAATGTTCTTAATGCCTTCAGCAATAAATCTGCGTTGCAGTTGTTTGATTCTCTTGGACTTATACTTAAACGTGAGTCATCAGGCAAATATTTCCCTGCCAATGATTCCGCATCAGGCGTACTCGATGCAATGCTAAGGGAGATAAGAAAGCATAGCGGAACCATTCACCTTTCCGCTAAAGTTGAAGATATAAAACCATGCAACAATGGATTTCTTATATCGGCAAGGAACAATGAATTTATGGCAGATAAGGTTATCCTTACCACAGGTGGCATGTCTTATCCCTCAACCGGCAGTGATGGCAATGGTTACCAGCTTGCACGCAGGCTTGGTCATTCAATAATTACACCTTTCCCGTCTCTTAGTCCCCTGTTACTGAATGAACCAGAGCTAACTGCTCTTTCAGGCATTACAATCCATGCAAAACTCACTCTCTTTCTGGATAATAAAAAACTCATGGACTCGGAACAATCCTTATTATTTACACATTTTGGATTAAGTGGCCCTGCTCCGCTAAATATCAGCCGTGAAATTGAACGTCTTAAAGGTGCGGATATAAAACTATACCTTAATACACTCCCTGATTTCTCTTATGAAAGTATGAAAATGTTCCTAAAAGAAAAAACCGGTACTCACCCGGATAAACAGGTATTCAGCATTTTCCGCGAGATGCTTCCGCAAAGCTTATGCTCCGCTTTATTTGAAGTATCTGGAGTTCCGCCTGACAGAAGATTCTGCAATTTATCAAAAGCGGAAGCAAAACAACTGACAACTGCCTTTATATCTTATGAATTAAGATTTACCGGAATAAAAGGATTTAAACAGGCAGAAGTAACCGCAGGTGGCGTTCCCCTCACAGAAGTAAAATATCAGACAATGGAGTCAAAGCTTCAGAACAACTTATTTCTATCGGGCGAAATCCTTGATGTTGATGGTAAGATTGGCGGTTATAACTTCCAATGGGCATGGAGCACAGGATACATCGCGGGAAAATCTGTGGCATTATGTCCCTAAAATGTAACGAAGATAATTGTCGCTGATAAAAACTGCCTTTAGAATTGCCGTCATTATCAAATCCGGGCACCCTGTACCTGAGCTACTCACTCATTAAACTGCTTTTCAAGTTCTTCAAGCTTCTCCGTCAGCTCTGTCCACTTAAAATACATTTCTTCAAGCGATTCCTTAAGCGCAGCATATTCAGTATGCTTATCTCTTGCCAACACCGGACTGGAGTAAACCTCAGGAGTGGCAAGTTCATCTTCAATCTTCTTCTTCTTTGACTCAAGCAACTCAATCTGCTCCTCCAGCTTCTGAACATCTTTTACAATATCCCTGGTAACGGCATAACGCTTTTGTCTTAACTCAGCTTCTAATCTTTTTTGATCCTTGCGCGTGGCAGTCTGAGCCTGATTACTCTTCTCCTGCATCATCTCCTTCACACCGGCTACAAGCTCTTTACGTTTTTCCAGATAATATTCGATGCCGCCCGAATAAAGTCTGATAGTTTTATTGGGTCTATGTTGTTTATAGTGGGTAAAAAGAGAAAAGCAGAGTAAATTTGGATAAAAGAAACAAAGCGAAAAGGAAAATGAAGACAGCAGAAATATTTTCGATGGCACTTGGGTTACAGACACCGT
>Ga0194060_10000597_pt1 | contig 26255 bp, 25 predicted proteins | sample SepL225m_MetaG_FD_163427 | JGI IMG/M metagenome (GOLD analysis project Ga0194060, IMG submission 163427) | Anoxic zone freshwater microbial communities from boreal shield lake in IISD Experimental Lakes Area, Ontario, Canada - Sep2016-L222-5m | ecosystem: Environmental > Aquatic > Freshwater >... | reverse complement strand
TGCACGTATGACCACAAACAGCTTTTCCAAACTGCTCTGGATTTCACCGCTCATTGGCGCCGTTACGTGTTTTGTTGGCATGAACTTGAGTTATCACTTAGACACTTCAGCAAGTGCGACCATCATCTTGCTGGATGCATTGGTGTTCATTGTTGTATACACCGTTGCCGGTACTCGCAACCGCATGAAGATGGCATCGCTCGGACACGTATAAACCTTTAGATTAAGAGTGTGAAACGCACTGCACTGTTTGCATGCATCTTGCTTGTATCGGCTTGCGGAACTGCCGCAACTAGCAGCACCACGAATCCGCTTAGTGAAACAACCATCACCATGGCGTTTGCTGGCGATGTCTTGGTGCATACCCCTTTAGTGACGCAAGCAAAACGCAATGCCGAATCTGAAGGCAAAACCAATTCGTATGACTTTGCGCCAATGTTTGCCGACATTGTCCCACTCGTTTCATCTGCAGATTTGGCCATCTGTCATTTAGAGACACCGATTGCTCCCACGGGTGAACCGCTCTCTACATTCCCAAAATTTGGTGTGCCACCAGAAATCACTTCAGCAATTGCCAGTGCGGGCTTCGATCGATGCAGCACCGCAAGCAACCATGCGTATGACCGTGGTTCACTGGGAGTTGACGCAACGGTAATTGCTTTATTGAACAGTGATGTACAGCAATCTGGCATGGCGCGTACACCAGATGAAATTTCTCCTCATGTTTTCGATGTGAAGGGAATCGCAATTTGTCATCTCAGTTACACGTTTAGCTTTAATGGTCTACAACTACCTGTCGATGAGCAGTGGCGTTCTTCAGTGATTGATACCGACCGCATTCTCCGCGATGCACATACCGCACGTGAACTGGGGGCAGAAGTAGTAATCGTCAGTATGCACTGGGGCAATGAAATGTCGAACCAGCTGAACTCGCAGCAAATAACAACTGCCAAGGCGTTAACCCAATCTGGTGATGTGGATTTGATTATCGGTCACCACGCTCATGTCGTGCAACCAATTCAGAAAGTAAACGGAGTTTGGGTTATTTACGGAATGGGCAATGTGTTATCCAACCTGCCCACCGATGGACGTTGGCCGGCAAGCAGCCAAGACGCCGCAATCTTCACCACTACTTTGCACCGCGACACTGCAGGAAAAATTTCGTTCGACACACCAGTTGTTCATCCAACATGGGTTGACAAACAAAACGGATGGATCATTCGAGACATTCAGAAGTCGCTGTCTAACCCAATTGCTGCTGGCGAAAATGCACAAGAACTCGAGTTGTCACTGGGTAGGACAACTCGAGTTCTCGGCGACTTCATTGCTGGCTAGTTAGCAATGAAAACACTGTTATTTGTGTGAGCCCTGAAATTCTGGGTACGCAAGCACACCCATTTCTCCAAGGTCTAGACCCACTTCTTCATCGGCTGCACTTGAACGAATTCCACCCTTGGTGAATTTGTTCTGAAGTTTGAAGAATGTGTACGACATGATTCCGCACACCACGACGATGACGGCTGCACCAAGTGCCTGCGCACCAAGTTGACCCCAATCACCTTTGATGATTCCCTTGATTCCTTCGCTTGCTGAACCGTTCCAGCCAGCGCCATACGAACCATCAGCAAAAATTCCCACGCAGAGAACGCCGAAGATTCCGCCAACTCCGTGCACAGAAATTGCACCGACCGGATCGTCAATTCCCTTGCGTTCAAAGAAGTACACGGCTTCAATAATGATCACAGCAGCAACTGTGCCGATTACTGCAGCAGCCCATGGCGCAACAAATGCACACGGTGCAGTGATGGCAACTAGGCCAGCAAGCATGCCGTTGACCATCATGCCCGGGTCTGGCTTTCCAGTTTTGCGTGTGATGTACAACATGGCAGCAATTGATCCGAATGCACCAGCAATTGCGGTGTTGGTTGCAGCTACTGCAAATTGAACATCGGTTGCAGCAAACGTGCTTGCTGCGTTAAACCCGAACCAGCCGAACAACAAAATGAATGTTCCGAGCATGGCCATTGGCACGTGGTGACCAGCAATCGTTCGCGGCTTGCCATCTGCGCCGTACTTACCAAGGCGTGGTCCAAGCACAATTGCTCCGGTAAATGCAGCGACTCCACCAACTGCATGCACAACTCCAGAACCTGCGAAGTCGACATAGCCAGCACCAAGCGACATGGAGCTCCATGTCTTAGCCAACCATCCGCCACCCCATGTCCAGGCCGCAATCACTGGGTAGTAAATAGATCCGCAAAAGAATCCCCACAGAACGAAGCTGCTCCACTTCCAACGCTCAGCCATTGAACCAGTTGGAATAGTTGCCGTGGTGTCCATGAACGCCACCATGTAGAGGAAGAAGCCAACTGCTGCTGGCGTAATACCACCACCAGTTAAAGCCCATCCACCTTTCCAAAGAAACACCCAGTCGCCACTGCCAAGCAGTGCGCTTCCCACTGGTGCATCCATTCCAAAAGCCGAATAACTAAATCCACCAAATGAGAATGCAAAACCAACAAGGTAAAAACCAATGAATCCCAAACCGAAGATGGCGAAGTTGGTACTCACAACATGCGCCGCATTTTTTGCTTGAGTAAAGCCAGTTTCGACTAATGCAAAACCAGCTTGCATGAACACCACTAGAGCTGCGCCAATGACTATCCACATCAGGCTGACCTGCTGCCCCAACACGGTTACCGGATCGGCAACGTCGGCAAGAAATTTCATAACTCTCTCCTTGTTTCTAGGTTGAATGAAATGTCAGGGGCGACGTTGCAACCCAACGGCAAAGAAACTAGAAGACACATGTTTCTGAATTGTCTACGAATTGTTTCGTAAGCGTTACTCTTTACTTGCACATGGCCACAAAACGCGCACAGGCGAAACATCCTGTTAACAAACTGGAGCTACCTCCGCTTGTGGCCGAACGCATTACGTGTGCTTTGTCCAAATGGACAGGCGAAACGGGCCGCTGTCATTGGTGCAACGAAACAATCACTGGCAAGCGAAGGCGTACCTGGTGCTCCGATGCCTGCGGCAGAGCCTGGCAACGCGAACACATTTGGCGATTTGCTCGTTCAGCCGCAAAACGTCGCGCAAAATTTCGCTGCACAAAACCAGGCTGTACTGCTGAACGCCGAGATTGCGAAGTAAATCACATTCTTCCGTTAAATGGAATTGGGTACGGGCCCGGATGCCAACACCACTCAAAACCGAACTCCCTTGGAGAAGGCGGTCTGGAAGTGTTATGCCACGCGCATCATGCAGAAATTACTGCCGCGCAAGCAACCGCCCGCGCAATTGCCAGGCGAGCTGTAAAAGAGTCAACACAAACAGCAGAGCAATAGCCACATAAGCAGTTACAGGCAACGCGTTGCCTGCAGACAACACATATACATCTGGCGCTAAATACATTGCAGCGGCAATCATGCCCCACTTCAATGCCAACTTGTGTTGACGATCAATTATTGCAATCACTAGACGCGCAGAGCATGTGCCGTATACGGAAGCTGATGACAATTCGATCACTGCAAAGACAACGGAATTGAGGCCGTAATTGCTGAGCCAAAAATGAACCGCGGCAATACGCACACATGACCACGCCAACACTGCAACCAACCACAGTCGTGACAACAGGCGCCTGCGATGTGACTGAGTCATGACTAGGCGAACACTACAATCAGATCAATGAAACGACGCGATACACAGGCGTCGGAGACACGCATCGATTTGAGCATTCATGCGCTTACTGTCACAGGAATTCTTGCCGGCATGGCATCACTTGTTGCTGTACTGAACTCCGAACCAACAAAAGCAATTATCTGGATGATGCTCGCTGTAGTTATTGATGGAATTGATGGTCCAATTGCCCGCCGGTGGATGACTGATTCCGAACTTCCACGATTTGATGGATACATTCTTGACCTCGTCATTGACTACGTCACGTGTGTTCTTGTTCCTTGTGCATTCATGTGGGAATTCAATGTGGTGAATCATGGAATTACTGGCCAACTCACCATTGCCGCAGTCCTCGGATCGGCTGCGCTGTGGTTCAGCCAGACAAATATGGAAACCGAAGATCATTGGTTCAAGGGATTCCCCGCTGCGTGGAACTTGGTCATTCCAACGTTGTGGATTCTCGGCGAACGACCAGAGTTCAACATTTTGGTATGCATCGGACTCTCGGTCCTCACATTGAGCACCATTGAATTTCCTCACACCATTCGCGTTGGACGATTTCGCTACGTGAATGTGGCCGTCACGATTCTGTGGATGACTTCGCTGATTGTGCTGTCATTCCATACAGATCAAATCAATAATCTTGAGCGATTGCTTCTTCTCGTTGCCCCATTGACCATCGGAACCATGGTGACGATGCACGAATTTGAAACGAAGCGCGACGCCGCACAGCAAACTACGCTCTAACTAATGGCGTTTCGAGATGGCGACGGATGGGTGATGTGCTCGTGTGGGCACCGCCATTGGGGACTTCACGGAGCAGCTGGTTTACTTCTCGTTCGACGCGATTTAGACGAGCCGCGCGTGCTGTTGCAATTGCGCGCAGCATGGACACACGGCGGAGGAACCTGGGCGCTTCCCGGAGGCGCACTTGATAGCCACGAAGATTCGGTGAGTGCAGCAGCTCGCGAAGCCGAGGAAGAAGCCGGCATCAGCGCTTCCGATATCACCGTCAAGGATATTTTTAGCGACGATCACGGTCCGTGGCGTTACGACACCGTTATTGCCCACACCACGAGCGATGCCGGGGCGCATGCGGCTAACGCAGAATCTGAAGACTTGCGGTGGGTACTCATTGAAGAAATTAGCCAGTTTCAATTACACAAGGGTCTTGAAGCCGCGTGGCCTGAATTACGCCTCCGAGTACTTGCCACATTGACCGCCTAAGGGCTGCGGGCTTACTTAATTCACCCACTGCCTACTCGTTAGGCTCTGATATATGACAATCGATCCAACCACCACCCCTGGCTTCATCAACGACCGTAAACACGTTTTCCATTCATGGTCTGCACAGGGAACGCTTAACCCTGTTGAAATCGTCAGTGGAAAGGGCTCGTATTTCACCGATGCTTCGGGCAAGAAATACCTCGACTTTTCAAGCCAGCTGGTCAACCTCAACATTGGTCACCAGCATCCAAAGTTGATCGCCGCAATTCAAGAACAAGCCGCGCGCTTGTGCACCATTGCTCCTGCATTCGCTAACGACGCACGAAGCGAAGCAGCACGTTTGATAACTGAACTTGCTCCTGGCGATTTGAACATGGTGTTTTTCACCAACGGTGGAGCCGAAGCTGCAGAGAATGCAGTTCGCATGAGCAAGCTGCACACGGGTCGTCACAAAATTTTGACCATGTACCGTTCGTACCACGGATCTACTGCTGGAGCGATTGCGCTTACCGGCGACCCACGCCGTTGGCCAAACGAAACAGGCGCATCTGGCGCAGTGAAGTTTTGGGGACCATACGCATACCGTTCGTCGTTCCACGCAGCAAACGAAGCCGAAGAATGTCAGCGTGCATTGCAACACCTTGAAGATGTATTGATGGTGGAAGGTCCACAAACTGTGGCCATGATCGGTCTTGAGTCAGTTGTTGGTACAAACGGAATCTTGGTTCCACCTGCTGGTTACTTGAAAGGTGTTCGCGAATTGTGCGATCGCTACGGCATCGTCATGATGTGCGACGAAGTAATGGCCGGCTTTGGTCGTTGCGGCGAATGGTTTGCAGTAAACCATTGGGACGTAACACCAGACCTCATTTGCTTCGCTAAGGGAGTGAACTCTGGTTATGTTCCACTCGGCGGCGTAATCATTAGCCAAAAGATTGCGGACACGTTTAAAGATCGTGTGTACCCAGGTGGACTTACCTACAGCGGTCACCCACTTGCTTGTGCTGCTGCAGTTGCATCCATCAACATCTTCAAAGAAGAAAAGATTGTTGAAAATGCACGCATGCTTGGCGAAACGGTCATCGGACCAGAACTTGAAAAACTGAAGGCGAAGCACCCATCAGTTGGAGACGTTCGCGGACTCGGTGTGTTCTGGGCAATTGAACTGGTACGTAACCGCGAAACGCGCAAACCACTTGTTCCGTTTAACGCAGGTGGCGCAGATGCCAAGCCAATGCTTGACTTTGCTGCTGAGTGCAAGAAGCGTGGCTTGTGGCCGTTCGTACACTTCAACCGCACGCACGTTGTGCCACCATGCAACGCAACGCCAGACGAAGTTCGTGAAGGTATTGCAATTATCGACGAAGCGTTGACCGTCGCCGACTCGTATTACGAAGGCTGATCTGTTGCGAGTTACAGCTGAGCTGTAACTCGCACTGAACCAACAACATTGCCATGGCCCATAATGGGCGACTCAAACGCGCGAGCGTCAACATTGCTGATATCTATTCCTAATGCCTGAAGTGCAAACTTCATTACTGGAGGGCGTGCGCGATTAGCGCCGTCTGAAATCTTTAAGGCAATGGCTCGGCCATCTGGCGTAGCAATTGCAAACACACCTTCAGCGCCGTCTTTACCCATTAATCCAGGAACACCCTGGATTAACAAGGTGATGTCACGTGTTGGCCCACCCACCATTTCTGGGTGCGAGCGCATGGCGTGAGCAACCGCGGCCGCAGGTGTGCCGTCCTTGGCTATTGCAATGGTGCGAAAGGCACGTGCCAACCCAGTGAGCGAAAGCGCGTGAGCAGGTGCACCACAACCATCTATGCCGATGTACGACGCATCTTCGCCCGACAATTCAGGGACCATGTCGGTAATGCGTTGTTGCAGTGGATGATCGACGTGCAGATACGAGGCACGATCCCAGTTGTTGTGCACACAGGTTGCCAGCATGCCTGAATGCTTGCCCGAGCAATTCATTTGCAAGGCTGATTTAGCGTTTCCAGCACGTAAGGATGCGTCGTGCGCTTCCGGGTCGAGCGGATAATCAGCAGTATTGCCTAAGTCGTTTGGCGTGAGCCCAGCAGTTGCCAGAATTTCTGTGGCTGTTCGTAAGTGTTCCTCACGCCCATCGTGGCTTGCACACACCAGCGCAAGCATGCGCGGCGGCAGTTGCAATCCGCTGGCCACCATTGCCGTTGCTTGAATCGGTTTTGTTGATGACCGCGGAAACACAATCGCTCCAGGGTCGCCAAGTGCAAACTGCACCGAGCCATCTTGCGCAAGTGCGACCACTGCCCCATAATGCAGTGACTCGTCGTGACCATTGCGTGTTGAAACTGCCAATTCAACAAACGCGTCTGACAATGGTGAATTACTCATCGCAGCGCATCCACCAACATCGACATGAATTTTTCATGACTTGCGCGTGTGACCACAATGGCGTTTGGCTCTTGATGCATGACACCTAGCGTGTCCATGACGACCATGCCACGAGTGAGTGCAGAACTCGTTTCTGCAGCGAGATACCAATGATGCGCTTCGGTTGCAATACTGGTGTCAATTGCATACGCCATGGCAATTGGGTCGGGAAGATCAAACCCATTCAAGTGTGTTTCTTCTGCACAGAACTTTTCAAGCACACGTTGAATATCTACTGAAAAACTTGCTCTATCAGTACCGAGCGAACGAATCATCGCCGACTCCTGAGGCGTCACCACCGCTTCAGTCCGTGAAATATCCCAACCCACGAACTCCAGATGCATTCCCGACTGCAACACAATGTCCACGGCTTCTGGGTCAACCCACATGTTGAACTCGGCTACTTGCGTGACATTGCCAATGTGATCTGCAACCGCACCCATCGCCACGCAGCGCTTGACTGTTTTGGCAATGCTTGGGTCTTGCTGCAGTGCGAGCGCGATGTTGGTGAGTGGCCCGAGCGTGACTAACTCGATATGACCAGAATGGGCATGAAGTGCCTCAATGAGCTTGTCTATTCCATTCCCTGGCGTTGGAGTACGGCCAGACAGCACAAGCCCGATGTCTCCCATTCCGTCTTCGCCGTGAACGAACTGTGCTGTTCCAAGCTCTCGCACGAGCGGTTTTGCAGCTCCTGCATATATTGGCATCGTTGCCCCGCACAGCTCTGCCGTGTACAACGCGTTCTGCACGCCCATGTCCAGCGGCACGTTTCCTGCCACAATCGACACCCCGATTACTTCAATGTCTGGGTGCATAAACGCCATAATCAGCGCTACTGCATCATCACTTGCCGTATCGGTATCAATCCAAAATTTACGTTTCATCGGCTGACACCGTAACACTCGTAGTATCGACCTATGGCCAAGAACCGCAAGAGTATTGGCAGTTTGATTAGCGAATATGAAGCTGCAGGAAAACTCACCGCAAGTGAGGCCAAAGAGTTTCGCGACGCGCCTATGTGGTCCATTCCCTTTTCGGACATTGCCTCATATCTTGGTGGATCAGTCATCTTTGTCGGCCTGGTGTGGATTGTTGCTGCTCTTATGCACGACATGTCTCAGGCAAGTATTGATGCCGCATTGTTCATTGCATCATGTGCGACGGCGATTCTTTCCTACAAATTGATGAAGAAAGGTGGCAGGCTCAACACACTTGGAGAGAGCATTGCCGCAGTTTCAACTATGACCTTTGCAATTGCAATTGGTCTCCTTCTTGACATTTGCAATGTGCATAGTGATTACATTCTGCTGATTGCATCAGCAGTGGCACTCGCGATTGGTATTGGACTGTCATCACGCACAACGTTCATCGGCACAATCATCATCGTCTCAGCAACACAGCCATTTATGGCAGGAGCAATTACTCAATTTCTTCCCGATACGTCTGTTGCTCCATTGCTGTTTGTTGGCTCTGGAACGGCGCTCATGTGGTTTTCGCTGCGCAACATCGGGCTTCGATTTATTGCTCGGGGTGGAGGCGCAGCCAGCATTTTGATTGCTGCTATCGCGTATTCCACTTGGGACAACAACACTTGGCAACCAATCATTGGTTTCGCAATTGTTGGTCTGTTATTCATCTTTGGAGCCAAACGAATGCATTTGGAAGTCGTTGCAGCGGGTGGATTAGGGGTAACCGTCATAACAGGCGTACTTGCTGGTCGGCTATTTGACTCTCCGTTAATGCAGGGTTTATCAGTTATTGGAGTCGGCGCAATAATTGTTTTCACCTCAATCGCTATTTCCAAAAAAGGCAACGCCGTCACCTAGAGTCTCGTTATGCGTTGGCGATTCCGCACTCAAACTTCCTTGCGTATTGTCGCTACAACGTTGATCGCCGTTTCGCTTTTTCCCTGTATTGCTATAGCCGAGAGCGAAGGTGCAAAATACGTTTTCCCGTTTGCCAAAGTTGCGGTTCAATATCCCAATGATCACTTGCATTATCCGGCAGTCGATGTTGAAGGTTGCTATGCGCGCATTCTTGCGCCGACCGCTGGTGTGATCTCACAATTGCATCGTTTAGACAAATGGACTCCTGAAAACGATTCACCTGGAACACGCGGTGGCTTATCCATCACAGTGCAGGGTGATGACGGGGTTCGCTACTTCTTCTCTCACTTGGGACGAATAAAAGTTGTGAAAAATCAACGAGTGTCTGCTGGCGACTGGATTGGCGTCATGGGCTCAAGTGGAAATGCGCGAATCACGCGCTGCCACACGCACATGGGTATTTCGCGTGTGTGCCCACTAGCCGAGGTGTATTTACTACAAGGCGAAATTTGGCCACAGCAGTACCTGGACGCATGGAAAACAGGCAAGCAACTTTCACCACGTAAGGAAATCGCTCAACTAGAAAAGAAAGATCCACTTGGCTGCTCACGTTCGCGAGCAGATTCCGCCATTGACGGGACGAGAAGTTCTTAGATCAGACCAAGTTGGCGAACAGCATCGCGCTCTTCGCCAAGTTCTGCAACTGACGCATCGATACGTGCGCGACTAAACGCATCGATATCAAGCCCCTGCACAATCTTGTACTCACCGTTTTCGCAGGTGCACGGGAATGAAGAAATGAGGCCTTCTGGCACGCCGTAGCTGCCGTCCGATGGCACCGCCATTGATACCCAATCGCCTGCAGGAGTTCCCTGCACCCATGAACGCACGTGCTCCAAAGCGGCATTGGCAGCAGAAGCAGCTGACGATGAACCGCGAGCCTTGATCACTGCAGCACCACGCTTGGCAACCGTTGGAATATACGTGTCCTCAATCCATTGCTGATCGTTTATCAGTTGTGCAGCATTCTTGCCATCAACTTCTGCATGGAACAAGTCTGGGTATTGCGTTGTTGAGTGGTTGCCCCAAATGGTCATCTTCTTTACGGAAGTAACCGGGCGTCCAACTTTTTGCGCCAACTGACTTACTGCACGGTTGTGATCGAGGCGCGTCATGGCGGTGAACTGACGTGGGTCAATGTTTGGTGCGTTGTGCATAGCAATGAGCGAGTTGGTGTTTGCAGGGTTACCTACAACAAGCACCTTTACGTTCTTCTTCGCATTTGCACTAATTGCTTGGCCCTGTGGCTTGAAAATTCCACCGTTTGCTGACAACAGATCGGAACGCTCCATGCCATCTTTACGTGGCATCGCTCCAACCAACATGGCAATATCGGCGTCACCAAATGCAACGCTGGCATCGTCGGTGCAGACAACATCGACCAGCGAGCTAAACGCACAGTCATCGAGTTCCATCTTTACGCCACCAAGCGCTCCGAGCGCAGGCGTTACTTCAAGCAACTGCAAAATGACTGGGGTGTCGGGGCCAAGCATTGCGCCTGAGGCAATGCGGAATAACAGGCTGTAACCGATTTGTCCGGCTGCGCCGGTGATTGCAATTCGAACTGGTGTTGTCATGGCGAAAACCTTACTTCCCTATTGCTTGCATGATGAGATCTGCGTAGACCTTTTGGCCTTCATTATTTAAGTGAACTTTGTCGCCGTACAGATATTCAGGGTGTTCCTCGGCAATTTGATACCAGTCCAACACCTTCACATTTCCATATTCATTTGGCATCGCACGGACGAGGGCATTATTCGGGTCTTGCCACGCCCTCGTTGGAACATGCGCTGTGAGCAAAAGCACCAAATCAACATCTTTCAACGGAACCATAATCTCGTCCAACGTTTTCTGGTCGACATAGTTGTTCGTTCCTAAGTGAATAATGACGAACTCACCTAGGCGATTAATTGACTTCACGTAGTTTGCAATTTCTAACGCCTGCCTGAATGGGCGGCTCTTCAGTGCATCAACTGTGATTCCACGATCGGTAAGAATTCGCGCGGCGCCCAACATAACGGAGTCGCCGATAGCAAGGATTGGAATCTGTTGCCCATCAAGTGTGGTGGTCTGTGTTCCCGGAATCGTCGTTACGTTTGGGTCTGGCGCAACAGTTGTTCCGAGCAGGTTCTGCACTGCACCTTCTCCGCTTTTAATGCTTTCTGCGATTTTCCCCTGACCGGTTCCAATTGCCAAACTCACAATTGAAAACACAGGAAGCACGGCTGCAACTACGCCAAGTGCAAACACTTTGTTACGCCGTTCGGTGTCGGCATCGGTTCGCGGGAATCGCAACTTGTGCCACGTTTCGCCAAGCCGACCTTCACGCACTGGCATTTCAATGAATCGGTACGTCAATTCGGTGAGCACCAAAATGACGATGAACAGCACGATGAACTGCGGAAGATTCAGATAGTTGCTCGCAACCTTGCGATACAGCTGAAACACTGGCCAATGGAACAGGTACAGGCCGTACGAGCGGCGACCGATGTAAGTGAAAACAGGATTACCCAACACCGCGTTGCCCACGAATGATTGCGGATGAACTGCGGCAGTGATAATCGCACACGTTGCAACGCCCACGAGCAGGAACCCACCTTGGAACAGTGGGTCGTACCCACGGATGCCGCCAGTTTCAGCAACAAATACCACGTCGTGGAATGTCCACATCAAGTAAGCAAGTCCGGCCATTCCCGCAACAGCAAATGCTGAAACGATGTGGCGATCATTGGAATTATGTGAGCCAGTGAACATTGATGGTCGGAACCAGAACGCCAATGCTGCTCCGAGAAACAGACCGCCGGAGCGTCCAATGGTTCCTAGGAACAAAAAGTCGAGACGCGAAACGGCATGCCCAAACAACGAGATGTATTGCTCAGGGGTTTCGATAGGCGTTCCACGAACACCGGGCGCGTATGTCGTTGCGACATACATGGCGATTGCAACCGAAATACCGAGGAAGATGACGCCCAATTTTGCCGGCTTACGCCCGTACTTCTTCAACACCACTGCAATGAGCACCGGCCACACCAAATAGAACTGTTCTTCAACGGCAAGTGACCACAAATGTCGAAGCGGATCGAGTGCGCTTGCATCAAAATACGAAGCACGAGCCCAGATTTTGAACCAGTTAAATATGTAGATGAACGCCGCAACAATATCGCCGCGAAGTTTGCCCAATTCAGCGCGCTCAAACAGCGAACAGTAAACAGTTACTCCCAGGAGCAACGTCCACAGTGCCGGCAATAAACGACGCGCCCGACGCATCCAGAATGCGCGGAAATTGATGCTTCCGCTTTGCTCAGATTCAGTGAGCAACAACAGCGTGATTAAGTAGCCGCTGATAACGAAGAACACTTCTACACCGAGAAAACCTCCATGTAGCCAATTCTTATTTGCGTGGTAGACCACCACCGCCAGCACGGCAATTGCACGCAGCCCATCAAGGCCGGGCAAATATGAAATGGATTGCTGGGGGCGATTCACTTAACGAAGGTTATTTACAATTTCGGCCATCAGCGAGCCAGCTTCGGTTGGGTTAAGCCCAATCTTGACTCCGGCCATCCGCAATGCATCCATTTTCCCTTGAGCAGTTCCCTTGCCGCCAGACACAATCGCGCCAGCATGGCCCATTTTCTTACCTGCTGGTGCAGTTACTCCTGCGATGTACGCACTCATTGGCTTAGTTACGTGGTTGGTAATGAATTCAGCAGCTTCTTCTTCGGCTGATCCACCAATTTCACCAATCATGATGATGGCGTGTGTTTCTGGGTCTGCTTGAAACTCTGCCAAGCAATCGACAAACGATGTTCCAGGTACTGGGTCGCCACCGATTCCAACACACGTGCTGACGCCAATTCCCTGTTGCTTCAATTCGTACAGCGCCTGATATGTGAGTGTTCCAGAACGCGACACAATGCCAACGTTTGGACCAGATGCGGTTGGTAACTGCGCAATTTCTCCAGCAGTAATTCCGATGTTGCATTTACCCGGACTAATGATTCCTGGGCAGTTTGGTCCGAGCAATCGCGTTGCAGGAAAGTCGCGCTGCAATGTTGCGAACACGCGCGCCTCGTCTTGCGCTGGAATTCCTTCGGTGATGCACACCACAAATCCGATGCCGGCGCGAGCTGCTTCAAGAATTGCTGCTGGTGCTGCTTTCGGCGGCACTGCAATAAACGAGGCGGTTGCACCTGTTGCCTTCACTGCATCTTCAACTGAATCGAAAACAGGAATTCCTTCAACGTCTTGCCCTGCTTTTCCAGGAGTTACTCCACCCACAACTTGAGTGCCGTATGCCTTGTTACGCAAGCCGTGGAAACGTCCTTGTCCGCCAGTTAAACCTTGAACAATGACCTTGGTGTGTTGATCTACGAAAATTGCCATGACGTTCCCTTACTTAGCCAACGCGACAGCTGCGCGAGCAGCTTCGAGCATGGTTGGTCGACTGGTGAGCTGTGAATCTGGAATACCTGCCTCAGCAAGGATCTTGCGGCCCTCTTCGGCATTCGTGCCATCGAGGCGAATAACTATTGGCGCACGAAGCGTTACGCGCTTCACTGCTTCAACAATTCCCTTGGCAACTTCTTCGCCACGGGTAATGCCGCCGAAAATGTTGATGAAAATACTCTTTACTTTGGCATCGGAGTTAATCACTTCAAGAGCTGCCGTCATCAGTTCGGCGTTTGCGCCGCCACCGATATCGAGGAAGTTCGCTGCACTGCCGCCAACTTGATTCACCACGTCCAAGGTGCTCATTGCAAGGCCAGCGCCATTAGCAATGATTCCCACTGTTCCATCGAGACCGATGTACTGCAGGTTCTTTTCACGAGCCAATTGTTCACGTGCATCGAGCTCTTCGGTTGCTGCATACTCTTCCCACTCGGGATGGCGGAAGGCCGCATTGCTATCAAGGCTCACCTTCGCATCGAGTGCGTGCACTTCACCGGTTGGCTTCAAAATTAATGGGTTGATTTCCGCAAGATCGCAATCGCCCTTGGTGAAGCACTCATACAACTTCACCAACATGTCGGCAACGCCATCAAGTGCCTTCTCAGGGATTTTTGCATCAATGCATGCTTGACGAGCAGTTGCTAGTGGCAAACCGACAATTGGGTTGATGTGCAACTTCACAATTGCATTCGGATCTTTTGCCGCAACATCTTCAATTTCCACTCCGCCTTGTGCAGACAACATCAGTAAGTGCTGCTTTGCAGCACGGTCAAGGCTGAACGACGCGTAGTACTCTTCGGCAATATCTGAAGCATGTTCAATCCATACACGCTTTACAACATGGCCCTTAATGTCCATGCCCAAAATATTTCCCGCGTGCAGACGAACTTCGTCTGCATTTGTTGCCAACTTGATTCCGCCGGCCTTGCCACGTCCACCTACTTGCACTTGGGCTTTCACGACAACTGGATACAGAGCCTTCTCTGCTTCTACAACAGCTTCTTCAACCGTGAGCGCAACGCCACCTGCCGAAACAGGAATGTTGTACTTGGCAAAATATTGTTTGCCTTGATATTCGAAAAGATCCATGTGCTTCTTTCTTGTTATTGCTCGCGGGCATCGAGCGCTTGCTCGAGCCAACTTGCGATGTCTTTCAACGATGAACCAGGGCCAAAGATTTCGCCAACGCCTTGATTGCGCAATTCACGCGCATCAGCATCAGGAATCACTCCCCCTCCAAAAACCAAAACATCACCAAGATTGCGCGAGCGAAGTTCTTCCATCACGCGTGGAAACAATGTGAGATGCGCACCAGACAACAACGACAGTCCAACTGCGTCTACGTCTTCTTGCAGAGCAGTTTCTGCAATTTGTTCTGGCAACTGATGCAGGCCCGTATAGATCACTTCGAAACCATGGTCGCGCAAAGCACGAGTGATGGTTTTGGCGCCTCGATCATGGCCATCTAGGCCAGGCTTGGCCACTACAACGCGGTAAGGACGTTTCACGACTACAGAACCCTACGCCCTTCGACGTGACCGATACCAACCCGCGGTTCGGCCCAAGAAGTAGGCACCGCCAAGCCACATCGGCAACACTTGAGACATGCCACGTTGGTCCAGTTCGCCCTTTACCCGTGCGGTATTACCAATAGTCGGGGGCATCGCATTTTTCGCAGCGCTATTTGGGTTGACGTGGTTGATGGCGACATTGGTCACGAACAAGGCCGAGTCGACAACCGTGCCCGGTGATCGAACATTCGTGGTTGGACAGGTCCCAGACATCGCCAAATCGATAGACGAGAACGGACCGGTGCTGTACCCAGACCTTCGTGACCCAGAGGGCAAGCGATCAATCGTGATCGAACACAACGGCACCGACGTGGCAAAAGGTTGGCAGGTGTATTACGCCTACCCCGCAGATAAATCTCCTGAATGTCTTGTCACACAAATTCAAAAGACTCACACCTTCACCGATTGCGATGGTCGCACGCTGACCGTTGAACAATTGACAGCTCCAACCGATGTTCGGCCAATCGTTGAAAACAGGACCACGTTGCTTATTGACTTACGGGGAACGATGAACCCCGTAACGCCGTAACGCCGTAACGAATTTATTGCCCAGATTTTTTGAGCGGTGCCCACGCAAGCGAGAGATGCTTCTCGCCAACTAAGCGAAAGCGAATTGCTGCTTCTGCTTTTTCACCTTGGCCACGAATGTTGATGATGATTCCTTCACCAAACGTTGGATGAACAATTTCATCACCTATGCGCAGACCATGATTTTCAGTTTGCATGTGCGCACTTGATACCGGAGTAACACTTGGGCCGGTTCGCGACAGTCTCGTTGTTGGCGCGTAGCCACGGTCGGCTTGTGATCGATAGCTATAACGCTGTGAATCGGCACCAGAATCGGTATTGCCTTCGCGTTCAATGAGTTCTTCTGGAATTTCGGCAAGAAAGCGCGATGGCGGGTTGTAGTTGGTGTTGCCAAACAAGCTTCTGCTCCAGGCATGACTGAGTACCAGGCGTTCTTTTGCACGGGTGATGCCCACGTACGCAAGCCTGCGCTCTTCTTCTAACTCCACTGGGTCGGTCAGTGCGCGGTTGTGCGGGAATATTCCTTCTTCAACGCCAACAATAAACACAACAGGAAATTCAAGACCTTTTGCCGAGTGCAGAGTCATCAGAGTGACGTGATTCTCTGAATCAATTTGATCGGTGTCGGCAACGAGTGCAACTTGTTCGAGGAATTCGTCTACCTGCATAAACTCGCTGGCTACACCAATGAGCTCTTGCACGTTTTCTTCGCGGCCAGCAGATTCAACAGTGTCTTCTGCAACAAGTTCCGCGAGGTATCCGCTTCGCTCCATTGCGTGGCGCAACACCGGACCAGGGCCTTCTTCCAGCATGGCTTGGCACTCATCAAGTAGTTGCATGAACGTATTAATTCCACGCACACCAGCCGCCCCCACTCCTGCTTCGGCTGCGCGACGCAAAGCAAGCGCGAACGAAATGCCGGTTTCATTCGCAAATGCATCAACCTTTGTCACCGTGGTGTCGCCAATGCCGCGCTTAGGCACATTGAGCACCCGCTTAATGCTCACTTCGTCGAGCGGGTTCGACGCAAGGCGCAAATACGCCAATGCATCTTTAATTTCACGGCGATCATAGAACTTGGTTCCGCCAACCACTTTGTACGGAACCCCGCCATGAGTTAGCGATTCTTCGAGCACACGGCTTTGCGCATTGGTGCGATAGAACACCGCAAGATCGCTCCACTTTCGATGTTCATCGTCGTGCAGTTCTTTCAAACGGGCAATGACCCACTTGGCTTCATCGAATTCGTCATTGGCGAAATAACGAACAATCTTTTCGCCTTGCCCTTGATCGGTCCACAAGTCTTTAGGTTTGCGCCCCGCATTATTGGTGATGACTGCATTTGCTGCATCCAGAATGGTTTGTGTGCTTCGATAATTCTGTGCAAGCACCACAGTGGTTACTTCGGGGAATGCATTTTCGAATTCCAAGATGTTGCGGAAGTCTGCTCCACGGAAGCGATACACGCTTTGATCGGAGTCACCTACAACACACACGTTGTGATGCAATGATCCGAGCATGACCACAATGGCGTTTTGCGCCATGTTGGTGTCTTGATATTCGTCAATGAGAATGTGCTTAAAACGCTCCTGATATACGCGCAGGATGTCGGGGTGCTGACGGAACAAGCGCACCACATTGGTGAGCAAATCGTCGAAGTCCATTGCTCCTGCGCGCTCTAGGCGCTTCTGATATTCGCGATACACATCGACGTATTTCTGGTCGATGGTGTTATTCACCTGCTGCGCCGCATCATGTGGAATAACGAGTTCGTTCTTCCACAAACTGATGCGAGCTTGCACTCCCCGAGCGCTATATCGCTTTGGATCGAGCCCTAAGTCGCGAATGCAATAGCCAACCAATCGCTGGGCATCGGATTGGTCATAAATAGAAAACGTTTTTGGATACCCCAAGTGCTCCGCCTGGGCACGCAAAATACGCACACAAGCCGAGTGAAACGTGCTGACCCACATTTGCTTGGCAACAGGACCAACGAGTGCTTGCACGCGATCGCGCATTTCCTGGGCGGCTTTGTTCGTGAACGTAATGGCCAAAATATGCATGGGGTGCGCGCCATTGGCAATGAGGTATGCAATGCGTTGCGTAAGTACTCGAGTTTTTCCCGAGCCAGCACCCGCGACTACAAGTAACGGGCCTGTTGGATGCAGCACGGCATCGCGCTGATCTGGATTTAACGCATCCAGGTCAATGCTGGATGGCGGCTGCGAATGCGACACGAATTAAGCGCGTTGCGTAATTCGTACTGGCAATTTACGTGGACCACGAACTTGACCAAGGCTCCAAGTAACTGCACTTGCGTCTGCAAGTTCAAACTTCGGGAAGCGTTGAATGAATACTTCAACTGCAACACGGAGTTCGAGACGAGCAAGGTTTGATCCGAGGCAGCGATGTATTCCAAGACCAAACGCGACGTGGCGGTTTTCTTCACGATCGATGATCACTTTGTCAGCATCAGGAAATACCTCAGGATCGCGGTTAGCCGCAGGGAACGGCAACAGAACTGAGTCGCCACGCTTCACAGGGCAACCACCGATTTCGGCGTCTTGGCTAACAATGCGTGCCATGGTGACTGGCGCATACATGCGCAATAGTTCTTCAATTGCTGTTTGCAATAACTCTGGTTCGTTCACCATGCGCTTCAAGTCGGACGGATGCTGCGCAAGGTGCCAAATGGAGGAACCGATCGAGCTCCATGTGGTGTCAATACCAGCGACCATCAACAAGATGATGGTGCCGACTACGTGCTGAGGTGACAATGGTTGATCATAGATTTTTGCATTCAACAAGAATCCGATGAGATCGTCCTTTGGATTGTCAATGTGATCTTGCACATGCATTGTTAAATAGGCATCAAGCTTTTCAAAAGCTCCTTGACGCTCTCCAAACTCTGCGCCAATTTCTTCAAGCACCATGTGAACGGTTTCGCGGAAATAGTCGCTGTCTTCTAGCGGCAGGCCAAGCATTCGCGCAATGACATACACCGGAATGTTTTGTGCATACTGCACTGCAGCGTCGACAGTTTCACTGTCGCCCATGTTGTCGATGAGCTCGTTGCACAAGCGACGAATTTCTGGTTCCCATTCGGCAACTACCTGAGGGCTAAACGCTGGCAGCAAGAGACGTCGTGCGTCTGCATGAAATGGGGGGTCTGACGTAATTGGTGGAGCACCACCAATTGGGGCCATGGAAACCCACTCTTCGCGAGGTGGCCTGTTTGCCAACACTGCGCCTTCGGAAGAAAAATGGTCGGTATCACGCGCAACCGCCGAGACATCGGCATGTGTAACCGGCAACCAGGCGCCGCCGTAACGATCAGTGTGAGCAACTGGGCAGGTGCCACGCAATTGGTCCCAAATTTGAGGTGCGTACTGGTTGTAAGCCGGATCGGCGTGATCCCAGTCGGTTTCCCAACTTTGTACTGGTTTTACGGTTGCCATGCCAAAAGGATACTCACGGGTAAGGCAGACTTTCGTGTCGTGGCATCACTGTTTATCTTGTTACCTCCGTCAGAGGGCAAAGCAGATGGTGGATCTACAACGGCTAAATGGCGCGAAACCTCTGGTGTTTTCGGAAAGCAACTAGCCACTCAGCGCAAAGCTTTAGTGGATCAGTTAGTGAAAGCCAAAGGTGGCGATGAAAAACTCCTTGGCGTAGGAAAAACACATCTTGCACGAGCCAAGTCGGCGAACGTTTCACTACGAGGTGCGCCAACACTTGCTGCACACCAGCGATACACCGGCGTGGTGTGGGACCACCTTGATCTTGCAACACTTACAACAGCTCAGCACACACGTGCCATGAACAGCATTGTGGTCATTTCCGGTTTGCTTGGAGCGGTGAGCGCAGCAGACCCAGTGCCTGATTACCGACTCAAGATGGGCGCCCGTTTTGCACCATTTGGCTTGCTGTCCAAGTGGTGGCACGACTCGTTATCGGAAACCCTGAATAAGGCCTTTAAGGGCTCGGTAGTGATTGACCTTCTTCCTCAAGAGCACCGCGCAGCATTCACTCTGGACACCGAACTACTCAGTGAATACTTCGTCGTTGGGCTCAACGAAAAAACCGGAAAAGCTGGTGGGCACGACGCCAAAGCAGCAAAGGGAAAACTTGCGCGCCACATCGTTACCGAGTGCACAACCGCAAGCAAAGCGATGCAGAGCCTAAAGAGTTTTCGAGACCCACGCTTTGTGGTGAAAATTGAACAGTAATTATTTCAGTAATTTCAATTTCAAGAATTCAAGCACGCGCGCAACTCCCTCTTCCTGAATTTGTTCCGTAAGCACAGAGTGATCCTGCTTAGTTAACGACTCAAACTCCACAGCAACAAAAGCATCACCAAGAAGTTTGTGCAACGAATCAAAACGTGTGCCGACCAACTTGTCGCCCGTAAATCGCAAACCTAAAACCTGACAACCTGCTTGCGCACGCTCAACAATTCGCGCTTCATCGCTTGGGCTGAGGTTGAGATCTGCAGAGCGATGTGCGCCGATTGCAAACGGCATCGAAGGCTGCGACAACACCGGCGCGACCATAATGTCGTCGACCATCATTCCGAGCGCGAAACCACCACTGAAACACATACCCACCGCGCCAACACCAATGCCACCAACTTCACTATGAATTTGCTTCGCGAGTGCGCGTAGCCACGAAATGATTGGCGATGTTTTGTGCATTGCCATGGTGGTGAACTCACGCGAAATACAAATTTTGCTCATGGAAGAAGCGATATACCCACCAGATGGTTCGCGTCCCACTTCGCCAACGAGCAGTGGCATCACCACGGTGAACCCCTGTGCAACTACACGTTCGGCAAACTCCAAAACTTTTGGCGTGATGCCTGGAATTTCATGCACTACAACAACCGCTGGGCCATTGCCCTTGCGATACGTCACATGGGTTACACCATCGTGAGTAAATAGCGAATGATTCCAGCCCGGAATGCTCATAGCCATAATTCCTATCTTGGTCGAACTACGCCAACAACTTTTGACCAGTACACGGCACTCACCTTTACAACGTCACCAGTTCGTGGTGCATGCACCATCTGACCGTTACCGAGATACATCGCCACGTGGTGAATTGGGTACCCGCTAAAGATCAAGTCGCCGGGCTGAATAGCCGCCGTTGGAATTCGATTCAGACCTGCATATTGCGTACGGGAAGTTCGTGGAATTCCCACTCCAGCTACTCCCCACGCCCATGATGTAAGACCCGAGCAGTCAAAAGAACTTCCCGGCGACTTTGACCCGAATCGATAGCGAACTCCGAGCTGTGAAAGTGCGGCACGAATTGCTGCGCCAGCCTTTGACGATGCTGGTGCAACGTTGGCGTATTTCGAACCCTTAAATTTTGCTGCTTCTGCTTGAGCAGCATCCAACGCCGCAGCCTCACGGCGCTGACGCTCCGACCTCAATGCCGAACCCAAATCTTTTTCCGCTTGCGCCTGCATTTGCTCGTACTGACTCGAAAGCGCTTCGGCCTTATCCAGCTTTGCTGCCGCATAATCAGCAGCTGCTTCTGCTTTCTTCTTTTGCTTCTCTAATGTTGCGCGCTCTTTTGCCAAATCGTCAATCACGCCCTGCAACGCATCGGTGTTTCCAACACCTGTGTTTAGCGCAACACCTGTTAAATACTTTTTGCGAACAATGTCGCTCAGTGAACTCGTTGAGCCAAGAATGCTTGAAAGCCCGCTTGACAAACCACCATGAGTGAACGCCTTCAGCGCAAGTTGTTTCAACTCTGCCTGCATAGTTGAAAGCTCGGTTTCTTTTTCTGCAATTCGCTTTTCCGTGTTTTTAATTTCAACGGCAATGTCTTCCATGTCGTTTGTTGCAAGCGCATAGTCTTCGCCAAGGGCATCAATCTGCTCACCGATGCGATCGAGTTCGGCAAGGATTTGGTTCACTCGCTGCTGCTCGTCATTTGACGAGCCGTTTGACGGCAGATGGCCCAGCGCATTGACGGGCGCAACCGGGTAACCCACAGCCACCGAAGTGGTGAGGATGATGGCCACCAATGCTGGTGCGCTTCGACGTATACGCCCAATGGCGTCACGGATCATGATGTGACAATCCTACCGATAGTTACGGTTTGATGTCATTCAGCGAAAAGCCCTGTAATTACGGCTATTCCCACTCAATAGTCCCTGGTGGTTTCGACGTCACGTCATACACCACTCGGTTAATACCTTTCACTTCATTAATGATTCGCGAGGACATTTTCTCGAGCAACTCGTATGGCAATCGTGCCCAGTCAGCTGTCATTGCATCTTCGCTAGTTACCGCACGAATGATGATTGGCCGGCCGTATGTGCGCTCGTCACCCATCACACCTACTGAACGAATATCGGCAAGCACTGCAAACGCTTGCCAAATTTCGCGCTCAAGACCCGCGAGTTTTACTTCTTCACGCACGATCGCATCTGCTTCTTGCAAAATCGCCACTTTGTCTGGAGTTACTTCACCAATGATGCGCACGCCAAGGCCAGGACCTGGGAACGGCTGACGCCACACAATCTCATCTGGCAATCCCAGTTCAGTTCCTACCTTGCGCACTTCATCTTTAAACAAGGTGCGCAGAGGTTCACACAACTTCAATGTCATGTCGTCTGGAAGTCCGCCAACGTTGTGATGACTCTTAATCACGCTTGCGGTTCCGTCTACGCCACCGCTTTCAATGACGTCGGGATACAAAGTTCCCTGAACTAAAAACTTTGCGTCGGTAATGCCGCCGGTGTGTTCTTCGAAAATACGAACGAAGGTTTCACCAATTGCTTTGCGCTTTGCTTCTGGTTCAGTAATACCCTTCAGTTTTTCGAAGAACCGCGCACCAGCATCTACGTGAATAAGTTCGATGCCCATGTTGCGCTTAAACGTTTCAACAACTTGTGCGCTTTCGTTCTTGCGCATGAGCCCAATGTCTACATAGACACATGTGAGTTGATTCCCGATTGCTTTATGCACGAGTGCTGCAGCAACGGCTGAATCCACTCCGCCAGACAACCCACAGATCACACGTTCTTTGCCTACGAGTTCGCGAATTGCGGCAACTTGATCATCGACGATGGATGACATGGTCCACGATCGCTCTGCACCAACAAGTCGATACAAGAACTGTTCCAACAGATCTTGACCGTGCTCGGTGTGCCCAACTTCTGGGTGATACTGCACTCCCCAAATTTTCCGCGTAGGACTTTCAATAATTGCCATCGGTGCATCGGGTGTACTCGCTGTGGCAACGAACCCACTTGGCAATACCGACACGGCATCGAAATGACTCATCCACACACTGAGTTGGGCCGGAATTGCATCGTGATGTAACTGCGATGTTGAGCCTTCAATTCGCTGCAAGGCAGTTCGCCCATATTCGCCTCGACCACCGCGAGCAACTTCCCCACCTAGTTGCTGGGCAATGAGCTGGCAGCCATAGCAAATACCCAAAATTGGAATGCCCAATTCGTAAATCTCGGGGTCAAGCAGCGGTGCGCCTTCAACGTGAACGCTGGCTGGGCCGCCCGACAAAATGATGCCAATTGGCTTACGTGCAAGTACTTCTTTGGCCGTAATGCGATGCGGCACGATTTCCGAATACACCTGCGCCTCGCGCACTCGACGAGCAATCAACTGGGCGTATTGGGCACCGAAATCAACCACCAAAACCGTGGGCTGCGGTGTGGATTCGGAAGCCATAGAGACACATGACCTTAGTTGAGGACTGGCAATTGAGCCCAAGAGGTGTGACGATACACAGGTGAGTTCAGACACCACCCAGCCAATTGCACCAACAAGCGACACCACCATTCCCGACTTGTTAAACGGAATGGATTACAGCGCTTGCGTTGGTCTGTACCAAAAACCAGGATGTGGAACGAAGCCAGTGCTGTCGGGAGATCGTGGTGGTCCAATGCAGATTGCGGTGTTTGGAATTTTGATTGCCGGCATGGCATTCATCGGAATACGAATTGCACGCAGTGTGATGGCTCGTGACCGTGAACACGACACTGCCGCAGGCATTAAGCCTTAACCAAAGCGACTAGTTTTTCCATGTGTTGAAAAACCGTGGAGTCCTTGGAGTTCTGTTTGGACTCATCAGCGCAACGCTGTACGGCATCACACCAATTTTCGTGTATCACGCAACAGATCATGGTGCTGATTCTTTTGGACTGATGTGCTCGCGATACATCATTGCTGTCGTTGTGCTACTCGTTTATCGAATGTTCACAACAGGACTCGGCAAATGGCCGACGAAAAAGCTCAGCCTAAAACTGTTTCTACTTGGCGCAATCGGTTTGTACTCGAACAGCATTTGCATGTTTACCGCATTTGATTATTTGCCAAGTGGACTGGCAATGGTGCTGTTCTACTTCTACCCAATTCTGGTTGTGATATTCGGTTGGGTGTTTTTTCGACACGTGCCACCAAAAATCATTTGGCCGTGCCTCGCCATCACTTTGCTTGGCGTTGCATTAAGCGCAAGCAAATTGTCTGGTGGTCAAGCAAAAGGTGTTGCCATCATCGTGTTCGGAGCATTTGCATACGCCATCTATTCCGTTCTTGCAGCTGCGTCGATGCCAAAAACCGACTTAATCAGCGGCCTCATTCTCATTTTTGGCGGCGCTGGATTTTCTTTTGTTGTGGTCTGGTTGCTCGACCCACCAGGTCTGCCGACGACCATGCCATTCGTTGCAGACGTTTGGCTGCCAGCACTTGAAATTGGAGTTGTTGGAACCATCGGCGCTATGGGAATTTTCTTTGCCGGTATGAACCTCATTGGCGCAAGCAAAAGCGCCGTCATTCAAACTTGGGAAGTTCTCGTTGCCATCTGCAGCGGCGTGTTCTTTTTGAACCAGAGCTTCAGTATTCGCCAGTTATTTGGCGCCGTGCTTATTTTGAGCGGTGTAATCGTGCTACTTCGCGTAGAGGCCAAGCAAAATAACGCCGATATCCTGTTACCTACATAGCAATGTAAGTACTTCTTGCAGGGTTGGGTGAAATCCCCTACCGGCGGTGAAAGCCCGCGACCCTCACGAGCAATCGTGGGGCTGATCTGGTGAAATTCCAGGGCCGACGGTCAGAGTCCGGATGGGAGCAGGAAGGCGAAGGTTGCGCTTGCGTTTGCACGTACCGCTTCTTGCGGTCTGTTCGCACATGCCGGTGTTGCTTTTGTCGTCTTCGCTCTGCCCTGCACGTGGCGCGAACTGCGCGACAACAAAAGGGCAACACACGTGAACACACTCGACGAACAGCACATGCGCTTGGCAGTTTCTACTGCCAACGATGCTCGTCTGCGTTCACGCCCTAACCCGTGGGTTGGTGCTGTTGTTGTTTCGCTGAGTGGCGAAGTGTTTACCGGTTCAACACTTGAGCCTGGCAATGCGCACGCAGAAATTGTTGCGTTGAGCGCTGCAGGAAACCATGCAGTTGGTGCAACTCTGTATTCAACTCTTGAACCGTGCAGTCATACAGGACGCACTGGTCCATGCACCACAGCGATCATCAAAGCTGGTGTCAAGCGTGTTGTCGTGGGAACCCTTGATCCCGATGCAAACGTTTCCGGAAGCGGCGTACAACAACTGCGTAATGCGGGAGTGACAGTTGATGTTGGCGTGCTTGAACATGATGTGCGCGCACAACTTGCGCCGTATTTACATCATCGATCAACTGGCAGACCATTTGTTGTGTTGAAGATGGCAAGCACGATTGATGGACGCATTGCTGCAGCCGACGGATCGAGCAAATGGATTACCGGTGAAACTGCACGCAAGCGCGTTCACCAACTGCGAGCCGAAAGCGATGCAATTGTGGTTGGAGCCGGAACCGTTCGTGCCGATAACCCATCGCTCACTGTGCGCGATGTGCACGGACCATCGCCACGTCGAATTGTGCTTGGCAACATCGATCCGCAAGCAAATGTTCACCCGTGCACGCAATGGACTGGCTCACTTACCGACTTGCTCGACACGCTCGGCAACGAAGGCGTTGTACAACTGCTTGTTGAAGGTGGCGCACGAGTTGCAGCATCTTTTCATCGAGAGCGTCTGATCAATCAATACATCATGCACATTGCACCGGTGATTGCTGGTGGCGATAACGCAGCCGGAGTGTTTGCAGGCCCAGCAGCAGCAACCATGGCCGACATGTGGCACGGACGCGTGGTGTCAACCACCAATCTTGACGGCGATATTGAAATCATTCTCGAACCGAATCTCAACTAAAGGACCCCAAATGAGCAACAAACAGGTTGAAATGTCACCAATTGAAGATGTCGTTGCCGCAATTGCGCGTGGCGAAATGATTGTGATGGTGGACGACGAAGACCGCGAGAACGAAGGCGACCTCATCATGGCCGCGCAGTTCGCAACAGCAGAGAAGATCGCCTTCATTGTGCGCCACACTTCTGGCGTTGTCGTTGCCCCATTGTCGGGCGAACGCTGTGATGACCTTCGACTCCCCCTCATGGTGGA
>Ga0194060_10000596_pt1 | contig 26272 bp, 19 predicted proteins | sample SepL225m_MetaG_FD_163427 | JGI IMG/M metagenome (GOLD analysis project Ga0194060, IMG submission 163427) | Anoxic zone freshwater microbial communities from boreal shield lake in IISD Experimental Lakes Area, Ontario, Canada - Sep2016-L222-5m | ecosystem: Environmental > Aquatic > Freshwater >... | reverse complement strand
GAATTATTCTATCTTCTGTTTTTGTTTTAATTTTTCAAAGTATTCATTTGTTTTTTCCACAAGCTCTTTCTCTCGGCATATTGGCTGACAAGACTAGCAATGTACTCGGTACTTGGAATGGGCTTGGCCTATTCGCTGGATTTGCATGTTTGATGTTTCTTTTGGTCATAGAATTCTTCCCGATTTCTAAAATAGAAAAAATTCTTCTTGAAGTTTTCATTCTAATTTCAATACTCGTAGGAGCTGCAGTGAATTTCCCTTTGGTTTGGGTATTGCTCGGTATTTCTAGTTTAATAATTTTTGTTTATAAAATTTCTATCACTTTTAATGGCAACATAGAAGAGGGTAAAGAGAGACATTTCCCTGTAATTTCTTTTACTGTCATGATGATAGCGCTTCTTTTCTTTGTGTCGGGGCAATTTATCGGAGGTTTTATACCAAATCGTTTACAAATATCAAACACCGAAATCAGCCCTTCTTTTACAGCTACTGTGGAAACAACAAAAGGTGTATTGATGAAGAATCCATTGCTTGGTATCGGTCCAAACAGGTTTGGAGAAGCTTGGTCAATGTATAAATCTCAATATATAAATGACACGCAGTTTTGGGATACTTCTTTCAACTCGGGCTCTGGTTTACTGCCTACAATATTTGCTACTACTGGAGCTCTCGGTATCTTGTCGTTCATTACTTTTTTTGTTTTACTTTTATTTATTGGTATAAAGTCAGTATTCTCTAGTATAAAGAATGGTACAAATTGGGAGATTGTGGCATTCTTTGTATTGTCTCTATATTTATTTGTTTCATCTTTCTTTTATTCTACAGGTTCAGTGATGTTTTTATTGTCGTTTGCTTTTACTGGAATATTTATTGGACTTTCTGCTTTTGGTTCAGGTCAAGAAAAGTTAATATCATTCTTGAATGATCACAGGAAGAGCTTCTTTTCTATACTCATACTTATTTTTATGGTTATATTGTCGGTCGTATTTGCTTTCAAGTATCTAGAGAGGTTTGTTTCAGTATCATACTTCGGTAGAGCAGTACTCGCATCTACGGAGCCTCTCGCAGAGGACTCTATCAACAAAGCTCTTTCTTTATATCAAAATGATTTATATTTACGAACATACTCGCAGATATATCTCGTAAAATTGAATGCCATAGCCAATAAGGGTTCAGAGCTGTCTGATGCTGACAAGGCAGAGCTCCAAACGAGTTTCGAACAAGCTATCAGTAGTGCTCAAATGGCGACGAAATATAATCTATCCAATTATTTAAATTTCCAAATGCTCGGCTCGGCATATCAAGCTGTCGGGTCTCTCGGAGTCAAAGATGCATATACCAACGCAGTCACCGCATTCAAGAGCGCATCTATCCTAAACCCACTGAATCCTGGCCTCAAGCTCGCTATCGCTGGCGCATTGTTTGTAGATGGTAAGGTGAGTGATGCCAAAGATTATGCAAATCAAGCTTTAGCTCTAAAGCCAGACTATATAGATGCCTTGATTACTCTTTCAGAAATAGCAAAGAAAGAAGGCAATATGAGTGGTGCAGAGACTTATGCAAAACAAGCCTTATCTCTCAGTCCCACTGACAAGAGTTTGATTCAATACGTAAATTCATTAAATGTTCCTACTCCAGCTCCTACCGTCTCAGAGCCTACTACTAATAAAACTAAAAAATAAAGATATAAGTAATGGAAAGAATCTTAAGAATTTTTACTAAAGAGTCTGGAAGCATAAACCAAGCTGCGCTTCTTTTAGGTTCTCTGACATTGTTATCTCAAATCTTAGCTCTTTTTCGTGACCGCTCTATCGCGCACTTTATCGGGCCATCTGCTTCACTCGATGCTTACTATGCGGCTTTTCGTGTTCCAGACCTTATATTTATATGTATTGCATCGCTTGCTTCTATCACCGTACTGATTCCTTTTATCGTTGCAAAAATGAAAGGGGATGAGGTGACGGATCAGGCCAAGAAATACCTTAACGATGTTTTTACTGTTTTTTTTAGTTTGATGGTTTTGGTTGCCTTTGTTGCATTTTTTTTGATGCCATTTCTCATTCCTTTTATTGCTCCAGGTTTTACGCCAGAGCACCAGGCTGAGGTCATAATGCTATCACGGATAATGTTGCTTTCGCCTATTTTGATGGGCCTATCGAATCTATTTGGTACAGTTACTCAGCTCTTCCATAAATTTTTCATTTTTTCTTTAAGTCCAATTTTTTATAATTTTGGAATTATTATTGGGGTTTTGTTTCTTTATCCAGTCTTTGGAATTTATGGACTTGCGATGGGTGTGGCACTTGGAGCATTGATGCATTTTGGTATTCAGGCACTTTCCTCTCATTCCTCTGGTTTTACACCCAAATTTTCTTTTCCACTTCGGTCAATAAATATTCAAGATATAAGAAATGTGGCCACTACCTCTCTCCCTAGAACTTTGGGTCTCGCATTCAACAACATTGCTCTCATTTGTATTATTGCGCTAGCTTCGTTTTTGAAAAGTGGCTCCATATCTATTTTTAATTTCTCATTTAATCTTCAATCAGTACCACTCAATATCATAGGTATATCCTATGCCGTAGCTGCTTTCCCGACACTGGCAAAGTCATTTAGTTGTGGTAAAAAGGATGAATTCAAACAACATTTGAAAGAAGCTTCTAGGGCAATTGTTTTCTGGTCATTGCCAGTAATATTTTTATTTATCGTACTCCGAGCACAGATAGTGCGTGTGATACTCGGTTCAGGAACTTTTTCTTGGGACAATACTCGTCTAGTGGCAGCTTGTCTCGCGATTTTTTCAATTTCAATTCTAGCGCAGGGGATGATTACCTTACTCTCTCGTTCTTATTATGCGACAGGGAATACTAGACGTCCGCTTATTGTCAATTTTTGTTGTTCTATTTTTATAATAATTTTGTCATTTATACTTATACATCTTTTTGAAAACGTGCCAATGTTTCGGTATTTTATAGAATCAATGCTCAAAGTCAGTGACATAGATGGTACAGAAGTGCTAATGCTTCCACTTGCGTATTCTGCCGGAACAATTTTGAATTTTATTTTACATTGGTTTTTTGTGAAGAAAGATTTTATGCCAAACGAATCATTTATAACCAAAACATTTTTTCAAAGTTTAGGGGCTTCATTTTTCTTGGGACTCGTCTCTTATGTATCCTTAAATATTTTATCTCCAATATTTGGCACTACTACATTCTGGGGAGTCTTATTGCAGGGTTTTATTTCTGGAATTTTGGGCATAGCCTCAGCAGTAGTTGTTTTATATTTACTCAAAAACGAAGAATTAAAGGAACTAACGAAGACCCTCATGACCAAGTTTTGGAAAGCAAAAATCATCGCTCCATCTCCGGAAGAGCTCTAATATCTATTTTTCTGTGTTATAATAGGCGCACGGGCTTTATTTAGTCCATTTTTTGTATTATATGGGAAGAGATTATTCAAACTTGCACAGAGGCCTCGTGCTCAAATATTATTGGAGTGTAGCAAAGCATTACAAAATGTCTTTTTTTCTGATTATATTTTCTATGCTTATAGCGTCTACATTAGATGTATATATACCACTTCAATATTTGAAACTCTGGAACGTATTGAGTGCAAATGATTTTACGTTAGTATCTGTCGCTAGGTCAATAATTATTTTTATTTTGTTATTTAATATATGTCGCTGGATATTCCGCAGAATTTCAGGATTCGCTTTATCTTATTTTGAGGCTAATGTAATGGCTGGTCTTCGCGAGCAAGCATTCTCATACATGATGGGGCATTCGCATACTTTCTTTGCAAATAACTTTGGTGGTTCTCTTACTCAGAAGATAGGTAAATATGCTAGAGCATTTGAGAAATTGACAGACAGGATGACGACAGATGGCTTGCCACTAATTGTTCGTAGTGTGGGTACTGTTATAGCATTCTATGCTTTTTTGCCAAAATATTCTTATATCTTGGGAGTTTTTTGTATTATATTTTTAATTACAGCGTTTATTTATATTCGTTATAAATTAAAATATGACATCATATCATCAGAGGCCGATTCAAGAACAGTCGGAGCACTGGCTGATTCTATAGGCAATCACGCATCTATACAATTATTTACTGGTACTAAGTATGAAGAAGATCGTATAGGAGAGATAGTTCAAGACCAAAGAAAAAAAGCCACACTAAACTGGTATTTGTGGGAGGGCTTTGCTACGATTCAATCATTTTATTTACTCTGTGTTGAATTTATCATCTTCTGGATAATCCTAGGAGATTGGGGTCTAGGATTGGTCACTTTGCCTATCGTTATTTTATTACAGAATTATTTTATGCGTCTAGTAGATAGCTTGTGGAGTTTTGGTGGCATAGTACGTGCATATTATGAGAGCTTTGCTGACGCAGAAGAAATGGCTGTTATCCTAAATACTCCTTATGAAATAATAGACAAACCCATAGATGTATTGACCAATGCAAAAGGCAGGGTTGTCTTTGATAATGTCACATATGTTTATGAGAATAATAATTCTAAAGTATTAGATGGTTTTTCTTTGGATATTCCTGCTGGTCAGAAGATAGCCATAGTGGGTTCTTCTGGTGCAGGCAAAACTACATTTGTGCGTTTACTCATGAGGTTGTTCAATATATATTCTGGTAAAATAATGATTGATGGAATCGATATAAATAATATTAGCCAAGAGAATTTACGTCATGAGATTGCGTTTGTTCCGCAAGACCCAGTTCTATTTCATCGTACACTAATGGAGAATATTCGTTATGGTAAGCGTGATGCGACAGATAACGAAGTCTTGAATGCAGCACACCTTTCTCACTGTGATGAATTTATCGAGGCATTACCAAATAAATATGAGACTTATGTAGGAGAAAGGGGCGTAAAGCTTTCTGGTGGTGAACGCCAGCGTGTCGCTATAGCAAGAGCTATCCTTAAGAACGCTCCAATACTTGTGTTAGATGAAGCAACATCCTCACTTGACTCTCACTCTGAATCATTAATTCAGGATGCGTTACATACACTCATTAAAGGGAAAACAACAATAGTTATAGCGCACAGACTTTCAACTATACGAGAGATGGATAGGATTATTGTAATTGAAAAAGGAAAAATAATTGAAGATGGAGTCCATGATGAACTTCTCAAGAAAGAAGATGGATTGTATAAAAAATTATGGGACTTGCAAGCAGGAGGATTTAAAAATAGAATATAATTTATATTATGGATTTAAAACACATAAGAAATTTTTCTATTATAGCGCACATAGACCATGGTAAAAGTACCTTGGCTGATAGGATGCTTGAGATTACACATACTATAGAGACTCGTAAAATGCGCGACCAAGTGCTTGATTCTATGGATTTAGAAAGAGAACGAGGCATTACTATCAAAATGCAACCAGTTAGAATGGAGCATGTTTTAGATGGGGAGAAGTACATTTTGAACCTTATAGACACACCCGGGCATATAGATTTCTCTTATGAAGTTTCTCGGGCCTTAAAGGCAGTGGAGGGCTCTATTTTACTTATTGACTCAACGCAGGGTGTGCAGGCGCAAACCCTCACCACGCTCGCCATGGCGCGCGAGGGAGGACTCAAAATCATTCCTGTTCTATCAAAGATTGATTCGCCTTTGTCCCGAGTGGAAGAAGTAAAAGAAGAAGTTATCCAGCTTCTTGATTGTAGTAGCGATGAAATACTTTTGGTTTCTGGACGCACAGGTGAGGGTGTAGAAGATTTACTTCGTGAAGTTATAAAACGAGTTCCAGCCCCGGTAGAGAATTACCATGGAGACAATGTTTTGCGTGCTTTAGTTTTCGATTTTAAATATTCAAATCATAAAGGCGTAATTGTCTTTGTGAGAATCTTGGACGGCCAAGTAAAAAAGGGTGATAGCTTGATGTTTTCTATTTCTGAAGAAAAATTTACTGCTCTTGAAGTCGGTACATTTTCCCCAGAAGAAACTCCTCGAGACATGCTTTCTTCTGGTGATACAGGGTATATCGTAACCGGAATAAAAAAACCAGGTATCGCCTCTGTAGGAGATACTATTACTATGTTTAAAAATCCTCTTCCAGCACTTTCGGGCTACATGAAAGCTCTTCCTGTGGTTTGGGCTTCTGTTTTTCCCGAAGATGCTGATGATTTTACTGAGCTCAAAGCATCACTCGGTAAACTTAAACTTTCAGACTCGGCTTTTTCTTATGAAGAAGAATCTTCAGGGTCTCTCGGGCGTGGTTTTCGTTGTGGATTTCTTGGAATGCTACATTTAGAAATTATTACAGAAAGATTAAGAAGAGAGTTCAATTTGGATTTGGTTATTACTACTCCATCTATTACTTATGAAGTGACAAACAAACAAGGAAAGAAAGAAAAAATTTATTCCCCGTATTTTTTTCCTGATGATGGAAATATTGAGGGTGTTTTCGAGCCATGGGTTGATGTAAAAATAATTAGCCCTTCACCGTATATAGGGGCCATAATGCAGCTTCTATTTGACCATGAGGCAGAGGTTGGTGAGACGGACAATTTTGGAGACAACAGGTCATCCATCAGTGTGAAAATGCCACTTCGGGAGTTAATGCGTAATTTCTTTGATGAATTAAAAAGTGTTTCATCTGGGTACGCTTCTATTTCATATGAGTTGAATGAGAATCGTGATGCAAATGTTACGAGACTGGATATTTTGGTTGCAGATGAGATAATACCAGCTTTTTCTCGTGTTATTTCAAAAAAGAGAGTAGAAGAAGAGGCAGAAAAAGCTGTAGAAAAATTGCATGGATTACTTCCACGACAAATGTTTTCTCTGAAAATTCAAGGCAAGGCTCTCGGGCGCATTATTTCTTCTCGCTCTATGTCTGGTATGAAAAAAGATGTGACTCAACATATGTATGGTGGAGATATCACACGCAAGATGAAGCTCAGAGAGAAACAGAAAAAAGGGAAAAAGAAAATGAAAGAAAGAGGTAGTGTAAACATACCCCAGGATGTATTTCTAAAAATGATGCGGTCATCTAACGACTAGCGAAAAATCGGAGAATATAGCAGTAGCATGCTGACGATAATCAATACGCTGACAAATGCCCAAACAAATTGAATTTTCTTTTGATGTTTTTTATTGAAAAGCATATACTGAGTGTATCATAATATGAGAAATTTTCAACAAAAAAGTCGTTTGATGAAAGCATTGGAGTCAAAACCGGTTTTGATAATTTTAGGAATTTTTATATTAATTTTTGCTTGGAATGTTTTTGGTTTTTGGTCTAGAATGGAGGAAACATCTAAAAATAAGAAAATAATTGAAGACAGGGTAGATGCACTAAAAGTACAGAAAGAAAAACTTGCTTCTGATATAAATAGTTTGAATACAGTTGAAGGCAAAGAGAAACTTTTTAGAGAAAATTTTGGTTTAGCGAAAGAAGGAGAAAATTTAATTATAGTAGTTGATGACAAAAACCAGCCAGAAGTTCCCAAAACAGGTTTTTCTTCTGGGTTTTGGTCTAAATTATTTTTTTGGAGAAAATAGCTAAATAATGCTTGTTTTTAGGCTAGATTTGTTGGTATAATAGAGCTATGAAAATAACATTTTTTGAGGTATCAAAGGCAGAACAAGCCTTTTTTTCTGAGTCACTTATTGGTAAGGATGTATCTTTTTTTGAAGAAAAACTAGATGAAAATAATATTGGTAGAGCTAAAGACGCCGATATTATTTCTATTTTTGTTAATTCATCCCTAAATAAAAATATTATTGAAGCATTGCATAGTCTAAAATATATTATTACACGCTCGACAGGATTTGACCATATCGATACGGAATATTCTAAGACTAAAGGAATCCAAGTTTCAAATGTTCCAGCTTATGGTTCACAAACTGTGGCAGAGTTTACTTTTGCTTTGCTTTTGACATTATCTAGACGAGTTTATTGGGGAAGTCATCAGTTGAAGGAAGGTGCAAATTTTGATCTTGCTCAACTTGAAGGTTTTGACCTAGAGGGCAAGACTCTCGGTGTTGTAGGCACAGGCAAAATTGGCCAGAATGTAATAAAGATTGCAAAAGGTTTCAGCATGAACGTCATAGCTTCTGATCCATATCCGAAACAAGAATTGGCCAGCTTGTTTGGTTTTAAGTATGTAGATTTAAATACATTATTGGGAGAGGCCGATGTCGTCACCATACATGTACCTTATATGCCAGACACACACCACCTTATCAATACAGAAAACTTAAAGAAAATTAAAAAGGGATCAGTTTTTATAAATACAGCACGCGGAGAAATAGTAGAGACCGAAGGATTGCTTGCTGCTTTAAATGATGGAAGAATCAAGGCTGCAGCCCTAGATGTATTAGAAGGCGAGCGAGACCTAAAACAAGAAAAAACACTTGCATTTGGCACGGACCCCAAGGTTGAGCGCATGGAAACAATGCGAAAATTGGCCGAAGATCATATTTTAATTGACTTGCCAAACGTAATTGTTACTCCTCACATGGCATTCTTTACAAAGGAAGCAGTGGAAAGGATTATGCAGACTACTGTTTCCAATATAAATAATTTTCTTGTTGGCAAATTTGAAAACATAGTAAACAAATAAACATGGAAAGCAAGATTAAAAATATATATGATTTGGGAACTACAGAGAATCGCAAGCTAGCCCTCTGTATCGCAGAGGCTGGATATGAATCCATAGATACAAGAAATGTTGTTTTTAATTCTATCAAGCTTCAAGATAATGTTTTGACCATTTTAGGAGAGAGTTTTGACTTATCAAAATTTAAAAAAATTAAAGTTGTTGGTTTTGGCAAATCCTCATGCGAGGCAGCACAGGCGCTTGAAAAAATTTTAGGATCCAAAATTGCAGACGGTGCAGTGATTGGCCTAGAGAAAATTACCTGTGAATATATAGAGACTTTTTCTGGTACACACCCAAGGCCATCTATTGCGAATATCGAGGCAGGAAAGAAAATATACGACATAGCCTACAAGTCAAACGAAGATGATCTCGTCATCGCTATTGTTTCAGGCGGCGGGTCTGCTTTACTTTGTTATTCTGAAAGTGAATGTGAACAAGGCATAGAACTTTATGATTCGTTTTTAAAATCTGGGAAGACTATAACAGAAATTAATACTGTGCGAAAACATATTTCCTTACTCAAGGGAGGAGGCTTAGCTAAAATTGCTTATCCTGCAACTCTCATAGGCCTTATTTTCTCTGATGTTCCAGGGAATCGTTTTTGTGATGTTGCATCTGGCCCGACCTATAAGGATGAGACCACAAATATAGATGCAGAAAAATTAATAGAGAAATATAATCTCGGGAAGTTTATTTTAATAGAAACACCAAAAGAAGATAAGTATTTTGAAAAAGTGCACAATTTTGTTTTAGTCTCAAACAAGACTGCGGTAGAGGCAATGAGCAAAAAGTCTATAGAGCTTGGTTTCAAGTCATTGATCATATCGACAGAATTATATGACGAGGTTGGAGAATCTATCAGTAAAATATTTGCAGCAAGAGAAGAAGGAGTAGTGGTACTCGCGGGAGGTGAGCCAAGCATACAGGTGTTGAGAAATGGTGGCAAGGGTGGAAGAAGTCTTCATATGGGGCTCCTCGCAATAAAAACACAGATGATTGAGAAAGAAAATTTTAAAGATTCCGTCTTTATTACCCTAGCATCTGATGGCATGGACAATAGTGATGCTGCTGGGTCTGTTGTGGACGAGGATACTATGAGAAAGGCAATGGAGCATAACCTAGATGTTGATGATTATTTAAATCGTTTTGATTCTTACAACTTTTTTGAAAAAACTGGTGATATCATAATGACGGGTCAGACTGGCGCCAATGTTTCAGACCTTATGATTCTTTTAACAAAAAAATAAATGACAGATTATAAAATAACAAAAATAATTGCGGAAGAAATCAAGGATTCACGAGGAAATCCTACTATCAAAGCGACTGTATTTGCAGGAGACGCATCAGGAAGTTCCTCTGTGCCATCAGGCGCCTCTACTGGGGCTCACGAGGCACACGAGCTTCGAGACGATGATGGTATGGGAGTACAGTGTTCAATTGAAAAAGTTAATAATGTTATTGCTCCATCACTTTTGGGTTTTGACGTTTTAAATCAAAAAGAAATAGACAGAATTATGATTGAACTAGATGGTACAGCCAACAAGGACAACCTCGGTGCGAATTCTATGATTGGTGTCAGCATCGCCTGTGCCAAGCTTGCTGCAAAAGTTACTGAAGTAGAAGTTTTTGAACACTTGAGAGTATTGGTGGAGATGAGACCATCGAGGCGTATTCCGTATCTTTATATGAATTTGATAAATGGTGGCAAACATGCAAAAAATGATTTAGCTTTTCAGGAATACCACATCGTTCCAGACACAGAAGACGCAAGAGAAGCAGTTGAAATTGGGAATAAAATTCAAAATAGTCTGAAAGAAATTATTGATAAAGAATTAGGAGAAGAATCACTTACCCTGGGTGATGAGGGTGGCTTTGCTCCAAAAATAAGTGATATCAGAAAACCTCTTTTGTATTTAAGCGAGGCAATAAAAGAAAACAAACTAGAAAACAAAGTTCGGCTTGCCCTTGATGTCGCTTCCTCATCTTTTTATAAAGATGGTTTGTATAAAGTGGATGGTAAAGATATAAAGAAAGAAGAGTTGATGGATATTTATAACGCGATAATTAAGGAATTTAATTTATTATCCATCGAAGATCCATTTGATGAGGAAGATTTTGAGAGCTTTGCAAAGTTAAAAGAATATAGTGAAGATTTGTTTATAGTAGGGGATGATTTGACGGTTACTAACATGTCCTTGCTCAAAAAAGCGATAGATGAGAAGAGCATTAATGCGATGATTATAAAACCAAATCAAATAGGTACACTTACAGAAACACTCGAAACTATGAAACTAGCAAGAGAAAATAATATTGAGCTAATCGTAAGCCATAGGAGTGGAGAAACAGAAGATGATTTCATTGCGGATTTGGCTTTTGCTTTTAATTGTTTTGGTTTGAAAGCTGGCTCTCCACAAAAAGCTGAAAGAATGTTAAAATACACGAGGTTAATTCAGATACAAGATAAATTATAATCAATTATTAATAATTTTCCCGCTTTTGCGTGGATGTATATAAATTTTTTATGGATGAAAAAGGAAAAGGTTATGTAAAGTGGTATAACGAAGTAGGCATAGAAGATGTTCCTGTTGTCGGTGGCAAGAATGCTGCTCTTGGAGAAATGTTTTCAAACCTTGTTCCTCTCGGCGTAAATATTCCAGATGGATTTGCTCTCACGGCTGACGCATATCGTCATTTCTTTAAGGATACTGGGTTAGACGATAAAATTAAAGTAATTCTCTCTGATTTGAACACCAAGGATATGCGTAATTTGCAGGCACGTGGCAAGAAGGTTCGCGAGGCTATACTGAAAGCAACATTGCCACAAGATTTAAAAGATATTATAGCAAAATCATATATAGAATTAGAAAAAAAATATGGTAAAGATGTTGATACAGCAGTACGTTCATCAGCAACAGCAGAGGACCTACCAGGAGCTTCTTTTGCTGGGCAGCAAGAAACTTTTCTAAACGTGCATGGCATAGAAAATATTCTTGTCGCAACAAAAAAATGCATTGCTTCACTCTTTACAGATAGGGCCATCTCTTATCGAGTGGACAAAGGATTTTCTCATTTTGATGCAGCTCTCTCTGTCGGCGTACAGTGTATGGTTCGTTCAGATTTATCTTCTTCAGGTGTCGCATTTACCATAGACACAGAGACAGGCTTTGATAAAGTTATTGTTGTGACAGGTATTTATGGTCTTGGTGAATTTATTGTACAAGGCAAGGTTATTCCAGATGAATTTATAATTTTTAAACCGACGTTGGAAAATGGAAGTAAGCAGCCTATTATAGGTAAAAATATTGGTAAGAAAAACATCAAACTTGTCTATGCAAGAAATGGAACAAAAGAAGAGAAGGTCTCGCCACAGGACCAGCAGAAATTTTGTATTACTGATGAGGAGGCAACAAAACTCGCAACCTGGTGTCTGCAAATAGAAAAATATTTTTCAAAGAAGCACAACCGATACCAGCCTATGGATATCGAATGGGCAAAGGATGGCAAGACAGGTGAACTCTACATAGTACAAGCCAGACCCGAGACAGTCGTGTCTGGGCAGGACAGAAATGTTTTAATAGAATACAAACTAGAAAAAACAAGCAAAGTCTTGGTCAGTGGTATTGCTGTGGGCTCAAAGATAGGCAGTGGCACTGTGCGCGTATTGCGTAGTGCAAAAAATATAAATGATTTCAAGAAAGGAGAGGTGCTTGTGACAGAAATTACAGACCCAGACTGGGAGCCTATCATGAAGATAGCGAGTGCCATCGTCACAGACAAAGGAGGACGCACCTCTCACGCTGCTATCGTTTCTCGTGAGCTCGGTATTCCTTGTATCGTAGGGTCAAACAATGCGACAAAAATATTAAAAAATGGACAAGAGGTAACCGTGGATTCCTCAGGAGGACAAGTCGGTAATGTGCACGAAGGTATTCTTCCATTTAAAATTTTAGAACACCAGCTAGATAAAATTCCTAAAATATCAACAAAAATAATGGTGAATATTGGCTCTCCAGATGATGCATTTAAAAGCCACAATCTTCCTGTGCAGGGAGTTGGCTTAGGGAGACTTGAGTTTATCATTGCATCTCATATAGGTGTACATCCAAATGTTTTAATTGATTATGATAAATTAAAAAAAGGTAAAAAGACAGCAGAGCTCAATAAAGTATTAAAGAAAATTGAAGAATTAACTCCACTCTATAAAGACAAGAAAGATTATTATGTGAAAAATCTTGCTCTTGGTATTGCAAGGATTGCGGCAACATTTTATCCACAAAAAGTTATTATTCGTCTTTCAGATTTCAAAACAAACGAATATCGTACATTGCTAGGAGGTGATATGTATGAGCCACATGAGGAAAATCCAATGCTTGGTTGGCGAGGAGCGTCTAGGTATTATGACCCAAAGTTCAAAGAGGCTTTCGGGCTTGAATGTAAGGCAATGAAAATAGTACGAGAAGACATGGGTCTCACAAATATGATTCCAATGGTTCCATTTTGTAGAACACCCGAAGAAGGCAAAAAAGTAGTGGAAGTAATGAAAGAATATGGTTTAGATAGAGAGCACGATAAAGAGCTTAAAATTTATGTGATGTGTGAGATACCATCCAACATTCTTCTTGCAGATGAATTTCTGGAAGTATTTGATGGTATGTCTATCGGTTCGAATGATTTGACTCAGCTTACGCTCGGCCTAGATCGTGATTCTGGTATTGTCACACATATTGCAAATGAAAATAATCCATCAGTTAAAAAACTTGTTTCTCAAATTATTCAAAAATGTAAAGAGAAAGGGAAGTATATCGGCATTTGTGGCCAAGCTCCATCAGACTATCCAGAATTTGCAAAGTTTCTAGTAGATGAAGGCATAGAGAGCATGTCACTCAATCCTGATACTGTAATAAAGATTATTATGGCTCTAGGTGAAAATAAATAATTTATTTTGTGCGGCCGGCGAGAATCGAACTCGCGTCCGATGCTTGGGAAGCACCAGTTCTACCACTAAACTACGACCGCAATTAGATAAAATATATCTTTATTTTGACTTCATGGCAAGTATGATATAATAAAAAATCATTAATAATTAACAGCGCCACGCTTTAGGTCGCATTTAAATCGAGAATGCGACATGATTCAGCAGAATCAATTGCGCGGCATGATTTCGCAAAATCAAAGATATTATGAAAAATGTAACTATATATTCAACTCCCACATGTCACTTTTGCCATATTGCAAAGGATTTCTTCAAAGTACACAATGTTGCCTTTACAGAATACAATGTGGCTGTAGATATGGATAAAAGGAAGGAAATGATAGAGAAGAGTGAACAAATGGGTGTGCCAGTTATAATCATTGGTGATGATTTAATTGTTGGTTTCGACCAATCCAGAATAACTCAAGCGTTGGGTCTTTAAACATGTGTCCTCGGCAGGAATCGAACCTGCATCTATTCCTTAGGACGGAACTGTTCTATCCATTGAACTACGAAGACTATCACTATAATTTAGCATATATAAAGCCTATTAGGAATTGGTGTTTTTTGTTGTTTATGTTAATATATTTTTATGGATCCTGAATCCAAAAAATTATTCGAGGAAACATTTGCTCTTGCAAAAGAGAACAATAAAATGTTGCACTCTATGAGGCGTTCCATGTTTTACTCACGCGTTGTGAGTATTATATATTGGGTGTTTATAATTGGCTCGGCTCTCGGGGTTTATTATTTTATAGAACCATATTTCAACAAGATTTTGGATTTATATAATTCCATTTCCACAACCCAACAACAACTAAACAACACCCCAATTAAGGAGTTGTTAAAAAAATATTAAAATGCCTGGGTAGCTCAGTAGTAGAGCTCTCCCCTGAAGAGGGATAGGTCGGCAGTGCGATTCTGCCCCCAGGCACAAAAAGTATAAAGCGAGCAAACTTCTTTGCTCGCGAACTTTTTTCGAGCTAAGCAGAGAAATTATTCGTGACCAAAAAAACGTTTTAGATTGACTTTACTTTTACGGTATTTTTCTTTTCTTTATCGACTTTTTTGATTCTTATCATTAGAAGTCCATGTTTTTCTGTTGCCTCCACTTCTTCTGGCTCTACTTCTGCAGGAAGGGATATAGTTCTAGAAAATTTTCCCCAATAAAGTTCTTTTGTAAAATAGTTATTTTCATCTATTGCTCTATTTTCCTCTCGATTGCCGCGAATCGTGATTATGTCTCTAGCGATAGATAATTCAAGGTCCTCGGGCTTTACACCTGCCACCATAGTCTGTATGACCATATCGGTTGGTGTCTGGTAAACATCAACTGACAATTCTGCTTCTTCGTTTTCTTCTTCTATCCAATTGTTGTCGCTTTTTTTGTTTCCTTTGTTGGTGCCCAATCCTTTTATTAGATAATCTTTTTTCGGATCTGTGGGTATTTCTTCTGCTTCTCTGCTTCCAGTTAATCTTTCAAAAAAACTTCTTTTTTTAATTTCCATTGATTTGATTTTGCAAAATCACGTCGCGCAACTGTCTATTAAAGCGGGACGCTCTTTTATTTAGTTAATAATTTCACTCATTCTTCTCACTTTTTCAAAAAGTAGCATAATAATAATTGTAACGACCCATAAAAACGCAAACACTTGCAGGAAATCATTTCCATTATTCCTTATTATAAGAAAATTGAATGCACTATGCAAGGCTATAGCAAACAAAAAACCAAGAAAAAGGTATAATTTTCTCCTTGTGTTGTTCATGTAGAAAGAAATACCAATGGTTATGCCTATAGTTCCGCTAGCTATAGTATGTAGAAGGGTAGAACCGAGAAATCTAAGTTGTCCTGTGAGTAGGCTCACCGTTGCACCACTTACAGAAAGTGGTTTTATTAAAAATAAAGTATTTTCCAGGGCAGCAAAGCCCAATGCTGCTGTGATTAGATATATTGGCCAGTCTATTGGCTCACTTAAATATTTTGTTCTGTAAATAACTACCAATACAGCAATAAATTTAAGCATTTCCTCTGCGCTTGCCCATAAGATTATTTGAAATTCTTCCGAGTTTACATATGTTTGTATAAATTTTTGAATTGGTAGGACTATTACAACTGCAATCATTCCTAATATAAAAACTATTGTGAGCAATCCTTTAGGTTCTGAGTGTCCTTCTTCTTTAAGCCAAAACCAGAGCCATAAAAGAGAGGGGATAATTCCTCCTACAAATGCTAGGACTATAATTCGTGGGTCACTTGTTAAGAGGGCCATTTTTCAATCATTAAAAGTTGTTTATTTTTCGAGTGTGGCATCATCGACCAAATTTCTTCTGTTACAAATGGGATAAAGGGATGGAGGGCCTTTAGTAAAGTAGTAAGCTGTGTGTACAGGAGTACTTTAGCAGAATCAGCGTTAGTATTGTTTAATATCTTTTTCTTCGAACGTTCAATTATTATATCAGCAAAAGTGTGCCAAAAATAATGATAAAGTTTTTCTGCGACTATGTAGAATTTATATTCATCCATTTCTTTTGTGATTTCTTTCATCAAGACCCGTAGTTCTTCATCTGATTTTTTATCCTCTTCATCATATTCAGGATTTGTGGGGATTTGGAAGTTTTTTGTATTGTCTAAAACGAAACGCGTTGCGTTCCAAATTTTGTTTGCAAAGTTTTTATATCCTTTAATCTTATCCTCCGAAAGAGAAAGTGATGTTCCGGGAGTGTTGCCGACAACCATTCCAATCCTAAATGCATCTGTTCCGAATTTTTCCGTTAAAGTCAGCGGGTCTATAACATTTCCCTTGCTTTTACTCATTTTCTGACCCTTAGCATCAAGCACCATTCCGTGCATATATACGTTTTTAAACGGAACTTTACCTGTGACATATAACCCCAACATTATCATTCTTGCCACCCAAAAGAAGACAAGGTCTCCAGCTGTTTCCATTATGTCTGTAGGGTAGAAAGTTTTAAAATCATTGTTGTCCGGATATCCAAGCACCACATAAGGCCACTGTCCCGAAGAAAACCATGTATCAAATGTATCACCATCTTGCTTGACCTCGTCACCACATTTTTCGCATTTTGAAATTTTATTTTCAATATCAGCCATACCGTGGTCGCATTTAGTACATATCTTTGCCGGTATTGGTATTCCCCAGACAATTTGTCTGGAGATATTCCAGTCCATTATATTTTCCAACCAATATGTAGTGATTTTTTTATAGTGTTCCGGGACATATTTTATTTCCTCGTTGTTTATTTTTTCCAATGCCTTTTCCGCTAGAGGTTTCATTTTTACAAACCACTGACTTTTTATTTGCGGTTCTATTACAGTTCCACATTTATAGCAAGTACGGACCACATGTTTATAACCCTCATCTATTTTCTCTACCAGTCCCTTTTTTTGAAGTTTTTCAATAATAAGCGGTCTTGCTTTTTTGATATGTTGACCAGCAAATTCTCCAGCAATAGGTAAAAGTTTTCCATACTCATCAATAATTTGTTCCTTGTCTAAGTTGTGTCTTTCGGCAATTTCGAAATCAGCCTTGTCATGCCACGGAGTTATTGTCATTGCCCCTGTTCCGAACTCCATATCAATCATTTCGTCTTTTATGACGGTCGCTTCTATCGGTCCATTTATCCATTCCAATTTTATTTTTTGGCCATTCGTGTATTCACTATACCTTTTGTCGTCTGGGTGCAGTACAACATATTTATCTCCAAACTTAGTTTCTGGACGGGAAGTGGCGATAGTAAATGGTCCGTATTTCAGGTAATAAAAATTATCAATGCGTTCTTCGTCTAATATTTCGAGGTCGGAAAACGAAGTCTGATGCTTTGGACACCAACTTACTATTCTGTTTCCTCGGTAAATTAAACCGTCCTCGTTCATTCTCTTGAAGGTCTGATAAACTGTTTTTATAACACTGTCATCTAGGGTAAATTTTTCCCGGGACCAATCACAAGAGGCCCCCATTTTTCTAATCTGAGATTTTATATTTTTAGAATTAGTAAGAGTAAAGTCGAGAATTTCTTTATAAAGTACTTTGGGATCCATTCCGAATCTAGTTCGGCCCTCCTTTTCTAATTTTTTTTCATATACAACTTGAGTTTCAAAACCGGCATGGTCCAACCCTGGAAGCCATAATGTTTTGAAACCCCTCATCCTTTTATACCTCACCATAATATCTTCAATTGTCATTACTAGGCCGTGTCCAGCGTGTAGAGAACCATTAGCATTGGTGGGGGGCATTATTAAAGTGAAGGTATCTTTTCTGTCTCCAGGTAGATTATCTGGATTAAAAAAACCACTATCTTCCCATAGTTTATAGATTCGGTCTTCAGTTGTTTTGGGGTCATAAGGTTTAAGCAGCTTTTCGTCCATTCCTAAATAATATCATATTTATTCTGACTCGAGAAGGGCAAAAAGACTAACCGAGCCTTAGATTACCAGTTGCTTTTAGACTAGTTATTTTTGGAACCTTTTTTTTATTTTTTATATAATTTAAATATCCAGCGATACCAATCATTAGGGAATTGTCTCCTGTGAGTTCACTTGTCGGAAGCAAGAGCTTTATTTTTTTTCCAGCAACTTTTTTGATTTCATTTTGTAGGTGTTTATTAGCAGAGACTCCACCAGCTACTATCAGAGATTTGATATTATACTTTTCAATTGCTTTCGCTGTTTTATAGACTAAGCAATCGATAGCTGCGTTTTCAAACTCAAGAGCTATTTGTGCTTTTGTATTTTCATTTATTTTTTCGATTCCTCCCAGGTCTCGTATTAGATACAAAACAGCAGTTTTGAGACCAGAAAAAGAAAAATCCAAATTCTTGCTGTGAAGCATGGGACGGGGCAGAGTGAAAGGAAAACAATCTTTGCGGGGTGTCTCGCAGGCCGACGGGCCGAGAGGCAGCGCTCCGCGAGTACGCGGAGACAGCGACCCCGCAAGGATTGGTTTTCCTGAAACTCTTTCTTTTTCCGCTAATTTTGAAATTTCTGGTCCGCCAGGATAGGGAAGTCCTAGCATTCTGGCTACTTTGTCGAAGGCTTCACCGACTGCGTCATCTAATGTTTCTCCAACAATTTCATAACTCATCCATTTTTTTGAAAGGACGAGTTGTGTGTGTCCACCGGACACGAGAAGAGATAGTGTAGGTGTTTTTAATTTTTGTATTTTTAAACTTCCTTTATTTTTTGCAAAAACAGAAAGTATATGCCCCTCCATGTGGTTCACTGGAATAATTGGGACGCTCCATTTTTGAGCTAATTCTTTTGCAAAAACAATGCCAGTCCAAAGTGCTATTTCTAATCCTGGGCCATAAGTGACAGCTATTAAATCGACTGGCCTATCCTTTTTATTTAGCTTGGCTTCTTGTAATGTTTTTTCAAGAAGAATTGGTAAGCTTTTTAAATGTTCTCTTTTTGCTAGTGCCGGAAAAACTCCACCATACGGAATATGTATATCTATTTGGGAAGACACATTGTTTGCCAAAATTTTAAAAGAAGCACTTGAGATGCCCCCCGTTGCTTCTAATATACTTATTCCTGTGTCGTCACAGGATGTTTCAATTGAAAGTATTTTCATATAATGTGGGCGACACAGGGATCGAACCTGTGACCTTGTCTACGTCAAAGACACGCTCTACCAACTGAGCTAGCCGCCCCCCGCCCTATTTATAGCACTTTCATTTAATTTTTCAAATATATTATAAAACAAGTTTTTCCAAAACTTCTAGTTCTTCTTTTGAATTCGGTTGAAAAGCTTCAATGATATTTTCAACTTGTACGGTTTCAATTTTCTTATTTTGGTCACAAGCCATTTTTATTAGGTCTGTGAGATAATATTCTGCCTGAACATTTTTATTTTGGAGTTTGTTTATATTTTCCCAGAGCCAAATTGAGTCAAAAGCATAAAGCGCAGGATTTAATTCTTTTATTTCTCTTTCTTTTTCATTTGCATCTTTAAATTCAACAATTTTTATAATTGACTTGTCGGCTCCGCGAACTATTCTACCGAAATGATTTAATCCCACTCTCCAATCATTAAAATCTGGCAGAATAACAGTGGCAATCGTCATAGTTGGATTTTTTGTTTTTTGTGTAGATATTATATTTTCTAGTGTTTCTTTTGAAATGAGTGGTTGGTCTGTAGATGCAACTAGCACTATCTCATGTTCTTCATTGATTGCCTTTTTTGCTGACATGACTGCGTGCCCAGTACCTAGTTGTTCAAACTGCTCTGTATATAAATGTTCTTTTCCTAAGGCTTCTATTATCAACTCTTTTTTGTGCCCAACGACAATGATGGGTTTAATCAGGGGGTCTAATTTTTTTATAGTATCTATAATGTGTTGCAAAAAATACTTACCTTTGAGTAGTGCCAATGCTTTCGGAATATCTGATTTCATTCTTGTGCTTTTGCCAGCAGCAAGGATTATTATTTTGATTCTATCGTTGTTCATGTTTAAAAATTATACACTAAGCTTGTAATTTTTCAATTCATCTTTAATTTTAACCGTTTGACACAAGGATTTTAAAGTCGTAATCTATTTTTAGGAGGTACGTTGACGTGGCAAAAAAGTGGAAGGTCGTGATTTACGAGTGCACGGGATGTCCAAATCTCTACACGGAGGACATGAGGAATGGTCTTCCGAAGAGGCATGTTGAAGGGCATAAGGAGCCTCAGCCAGTCTGTCGGAGGTGTGACAGCATTGTTCTCAATCCGAAGGATGATAGCTAACAGGGAGGTGCTTCGTGCAGACAGCGAGTCGCTTCGTGTTCATCCCGTCGGTTGATGAGGGCTCGAACGACACAAGAATTCGAGAGTTCCTCAAGCAGTTCGGCGTCGTGGCCGACGAGTTTGGGCGAAAAAGCTACGTCGGGAAAAAGCTCTGGCACAAGGCCAGACTGCACCTCGAGGACATGCGGGAGAGGCGTGGTTCTCGTTCCGTGGTTATCGTTGTGAACGGTGATGGGAAGGTCGCTTGGGCGGCTGTGGAGCCGACTGAGGAGCAGCTTCTCACTGCGGTCTATCTGGCGGGTGACTTCGTTTCTGCCGTCGCTGCCTAACAGGAGGGACATTGAACCGTATCATATTCGTCCCGTGTTCTTACACAAACGACGACACGGCAAGAATTCGGGCCTTCCTTCGGATTCAGGCCAAGGTTGACCACCATCTCCGAGTAAAGGAGCTCGGACCATGGTTCTTTGAGACCCGGCGACTTCTACGCCGAGCAAGTCAGAGGTTTGGTAGTCGCTCGTCCTCCGGACTTCCTGTCGTGTTCGTTGTCAGTGACGATGGACAGGTTCTCTGGGCTGGAGCACGACCCACAGAGAAGGAGTTGTGGGATGCTCTCGAAATGGCAACAGGAAGGAGGATGGTGCTCGTGGGTGGGCAGAAGTTGGTCGTGGAGCATGACCAGGTCAACTTCTGGGGGCGGTAAAGATTTCGCCCTCGCCGTGATTCGTTCACGGCGAGGGCAGGGTAGTCTTCTGTTCTTTTTATATTTATCTGTTTACTCTATGTGCCTCGAAGCAATGCTCTCGAGGTGTTTTTCGTTAAAAACGATAGATTTTTATTTTGCAAATAATTATAAAAATGTTATTATGCTTTTCAATGGCCCCATCGTATAACGGTTGGGATAGCGATTTTTAATCATAAAAATTGTATGTTAGGATAAATTTAATATGGCCCCATCGTCTAACGGTTAGGACAGCGGGTTTTCAATCCGTCAATCAGAGTTCGATTCTCTGTGGGGTCACAAATTTAATTACTCTCTTCAACTTGCATATATTCTTAAGTGGTGTATAATTTTAATCTATATTTAATATTATATTTTAGATAAAATATGACTATCTTAATAATTGAGGACGAAAAGAAGCTTGTTGAAATACTAAAACAAGCACTAAAAATTGAACATTATGCTACTGATGTAGCTTTTGATGGGCAAGAAGGTTTAAGTAAGGCGCTAAAAAATAATTATGATTTAATTATTTTGGATATAATGCTTCCAAAAAAAGATGGCATTGAGGTTTGTAAATCTTTAAGGATGCACAATATTTATACTCCAATTATAATGCTTACTGCGCGTGGCCAGGAGGAGGACAGAGTGATCGGTCTAAACATAGGAGCAGATGATTATTTAATAAAACCATTTGGTATGAATGAACTTTTTGCTAGAATTCGTGCGATCATGCGAAGGAGAAAAACTACTGACTCAAATATATTTAAAATCGATGATTTAGTTATGGATAAAGTAAAACATGAAGTAACCAGGGCTGGAAAAATATTAGAACTTACACCAAAGGAATATAAGTTGCTTGATACGCTATCACTACACAAAGGCGAAGCGATTAGTCGTGAGCAACTTATTAAAAACGCTTGGAGTCCAGATTTTAAAGAAGCTGGAAATGAGCTAAATGTTCACATAAGATATTTAAGAAAAAAAATTGATAAACTCGGTCAAAAACCATTGATTCATACTATTCGTGGTGTGGGTTTTATGATGAAGGAATAGATGTACAAAAGTAATATTTTGTTGTATGGTGAGCATGAAAGGAGGTGAAAGATGGTGGTCCTCGGGCATACCCAAACCTCAAGTTTGGAAGTGAGGCTTAAAAAGCTTCAGGATCTGTGGGACAAAAGGGTCCAGGATCCTCTTGCTTTTGTTCCTCACGAAGAAAGAGAACGTTTGAGCGAGGAGCAGGCCCGCGATGCAAACACTCAATTCGGAGAGTTTGCAATGAATTTTCTCAAGCAAGTCCTGAGAAAGTTTGCCACTTCGAGAGAGCAATCGAGAAGGATTGCGACGGAGTGGTTCGACGAGAAGTTTCTTGTCTCGGTCGGCTACGGTCGTGGCTATGACTCAAAAGGTTTAGTCGCAGCTGCCGCTGAGGCAGAGCTCGTCGCGCGGGTGGTAGATGTCAGCGGTGTCGCCTATGATTGGGCGGACGCTGACATGTACGGGCAGTACGAACAGGTGTCAAAAGTTGACACCAGAGCCAGAATGCCCTTGCTAAGCTGTGGGGACATTCTGCAGATACTCGAGGATCAGGACTCATATGGTTTTGATTCAGCCTCTGTGAAGATATGGTATCTTAGCAGAGTTCTCAATTGCCTGTCCTCTTCGGATAGAGCAATGGAAGTTCTTCAGAAGATAGGCGCCGCGCTCGGGCGTGGCTCGAATGGTGAGAATAGGGTTGTTCTTGTTAATGCGTTTAGGGATTACAACCCGACACGTGTTGGCAAGACAAGCTTGATTTTCACAATAGAGATGGTTCTCTCAAGTCTTCGGCAGGGCGCAGGGTGCCCAGTTGAGACGAAGAGTGAGGCATCTTATCAATACTTCAGTCAAGACTATCGAGCAATCGAGGTCGGACTTAAGTAGGATGGCGGTAGAGAGAAAGATTCGTTCTTCTCTCTACCGCCACCATAATATTTTTTTACATATGGAAGATAAAGTTACTTTATTAAATGAAATAATCTTAGAATGTTTAAATGAGACAGACGAAAATCTAATCGTTAAACGTTTTATGGAAGCAGGGCTCAATGTCCTCTCTGCCGATTTTGGGTTTGTATGGTTGAATTCCCCTATGTCGAGAGAATTGGAGTTGATATACAAAAGTCCAAATTTACCATATGAACCTAGGTTTCCTAGAAAAGGAGGAAGAAATTATACGGCAATGCAAAATTTTACTCCAAATTTTGTTATTGAAACAAAAAAAACAGCGGACACCTTTTATGTAAGCAAATTTCTGGAAAGTTTTGTGGTTATTCCTCTTTTTTTTAAAAAGGCTGTTTATGGGACTATGGTATTGTGTTTTAAAGAAAAAGAATTATTTTCAAAAGAAAAAAGGATTTTAAGCGTATTTATTGGCAACAGTGTTGCACAAGCGATAACTATTCACAGGCTTATAGAGAAAGAACAAAATGCTTTTTTACTAGCAGCAAAACAGGAAACAGACCTGAAATATGAAAAATTGAGGACTGATTTTATCGCAAATGCTATGCATGAAATACGCACACCGCTCGCCATCATTAGAGGACATGTGGATCTGGCCCTGATGAAAGGTTCAAATGGAATGAATGCATTGAAGGACATAAATCATGAGGTAGGGCATTTGACCAATATGCTTATGGATTTGACGCTATTAACATCAACTGAAGGAAGATTTAAAGATAGAATTTCCTTTAGAAAAGTTCATTTGAACAAAGTTATAGATGGCGTAGCAGACAGAATTGCTGTTATTGCAAATAAAAAAAATATTGATATTAAATTTATAAAAAATCCGTCGGTTTATATTATGGGAGATGTCTCATATCTGGAAAAGTTATTTGCTAATCTTATTAAAAATGCTGTTACTTATGGCAGAGAAGGTGGCTCAATCAAGATAGGTATCGACAAGAAGAATAATTCTGTAGAGATAAAAATTAGTGATAATGGGGTCGGCATAAACAAAGTTGATTTGCCACACATATTTGAGCGTTTTTATAGAGCAAACAAATCACACACATCAGAGACAAAAAATATTGGGCTTGGCTTGGCTATTGCTAAATGGGTGGTGTCTGCACATGGGGGAACTATTAGTGTTGAAAGCAAGGTGGGGAAGGGTACTATTTTTACTGTATCTTTTCCTACATTAAAATTAGATTAAGTTATACACACGTTATAAACATTTAAGTGTTGACTTATAGTTTTTTTCTAATTAGAATTATTAAAACTAGATTAAGTATTATATTATAAATTTGTTTCACCTTAATGTATCCCTTGGTGGCGCCCAGAAATAAATAGCTGGGAGCCTCCAAGGGATATTTTTTTTTGATAAAAGTATAAAAAATGTTAGATTAAAGTCACGGAGGCGTGGCTGAGTGGTTGAAGGCACCGGTTTCGAAAACCGGCATTGGGGTAACCTGATCGTGAGTTCAAATCTCACCGCCTCCGCATCAAATCGGAATTCAAATTTCCGCCAAAAATATGGTCGGCGCGAAGCGCCGTCTGTTCTGTATTCCCCCCAAAAAATCCTGAATCTGAAAGGGTTCGCCACGCTCCGCGTGGCTCAAAAAGTACGGTTCGAGCCTTAATTTGAAAGTTCGAACCGACTTTTTTGAACAAATGAGTATTTTCCTCATTTGTTCGGTCGTTTGCCAATTCCATATTGTATTTCAAAAACTTTTCGGTAAGTTCGAACCGATTATTCGCTTTTTGCTCAAAAGCTGATAATTTCTCTTTGAGAAGCTGATTTTGATTAACCAACTTGTTTTTAGCTTCGCGATATTCTTCGAGCGACAAAGCACTTTCGAGATAGGCACTCATCAGCTTCTCTATTTTAGAATCCAAAAGAGAAATATCGGCTTTTATACTATCCGCAAAAAGCGTACTCGATTGGGCTTCCGATTGCCGATCTTTGGCATTTTCGGCAATCATCCATTTTGTCCAATCGAGGGGCAAAGAAACTTTTTTGATTTCCTCTTGAATTTGAGAAGTGATGAGCTCCTCACGAACATATCTTTGAGAACAAGGATTTTTCCGTTTGGTGCATCGCAAATAGTTATGACCTTTTTGTTGCTCAGTGGTAATGAAACAGCCACATTCTCCGCAATGGAAAAATCCGCGATAGATATATGGTTTCAAACCTTTGGAATGAGGTTTAGATTTTCGGCTCATCACTTCTTGAACGGAATCAAAAAGTTTCTTTGAAATAATCGGTTCGTGTTTGCCTTCGTGGATTTCACCGTTATACAACATTAGCCCTGTGTAAATCGGATTTTTCAAAAGTTTTTGATAATTCGACACCGCAAGCTCTCTACCGCTTTTTCGCTTCAATCCAAGCGCGTTAAACTTGTCGCGGACTTCTCGCAAAGTGAAGTTTCCTGTTGCATATGCCTCAAATGTCTTTTTAACTAAAATCGAAAGTTCTGGATGTGGCACGATACCTTTTCCTTTCTCGTTCACATATCCAATCGGAGACATTTGAGGCCATATTCCTTCCTTCACTTTGTTTCTATGTCCGCGCTTAATGTTCTCGCTTAAATTGTCCACATAATACTTGGATTGCGAAAAAGCGATTGAGAGCATGAATTTTCCTTGCGGTGTCGGATCAAACCAAAAAGTTGGAAATTTCATTTCTACGATTACACCAGTATCAACGAGGTAGATGACTTTTCCTCCATCTACCGAGTTGCGAGCAAGTCTATCGGGATGCCACGCCAAAATACCAGACGCTTCGCCCGCTTCCATTCTCGCTACCATTTCATTAAACACAGGGCGACCTGGTATTTTGGCGGTCTGCTTCTCAACAAAGACATCTACCACTTCCAGTTGCTCCTTTAGTGCTAAATCTTTCAATTCAGATAGTTGGTCAGAAATACTGCGGACTTGTCTGTCTTTGTCGTCCGTAGACTTGCGAGTATAGATGAAAAATTTTTTGGTTTGATTATTCATAGAATTGTATTGGCAAACGACGAGCCACGCGGAGCGTGGAAAACCCTTTTGGATTCTGGATTCGGCGGGGGGAATGCCTTTGTGTCGGCGCTTCGCGCCGACCCCGATTTTCGTTCAGAAACCCTTTTCGAAAAATTGCGGTGTTTGTTAAACAAAGTTCGAATGTATTTTGAATTGAATCCTGATGACCAATGATGCGCACCTCGTCCGCTCCCTGCG
>Ga0194060_10000595_pt1 | contig 26283 bp, 17 predicted proteins | sample SepL225m_MetaG_FD_163427 | JGI IMG/M metagenome (GOLD analysis project Ga0194060, IMG submission 163427) | Anoxic zone freshwater microbial communities from boreal shield lake in IISD Experimental Lakes Area, Ontario, Canada - Sep2016-L222-5m | ecosystem: Environmental > Aquatic > Freshwater >... | reverse complement strand
TTTTTATGGCGAGCAATGCAATGTGGTTGCTGCAATTATTTACAACACATTTGAACTTTCTCCTTTCGAAACACGACATGCAGTTATTGCTTTATATGGTCTGCTTGGTTTAATATTTATCGGTTTATCGGCAAAAGAAATTGCCGGATGGCGAGCAGGAATTATTGCCATTCTGTTTACATTTTTCAATCCGGGTTGGTTAGGCAACTCCATGAACAACCCTACCGATATTCCATTTGCCAGCGGCTTTGCCATGTCGTTATACTTTTTAATTAAAGTACTTAAAGAACTTCCAAAACCAAAATTTTCGCATTTGGTATGGCTTGCTATTGCCATCGGAATTGGTATTGGCTCACGCGTGGGTGCATTATTAATTATTGCCTATTTTGGTTTGTTCCTTGGCGTTAACTGGCTCACCTTAAACAAAGACACAACAGTTAAAGCCGCAAAATTCCTTGTACCGTATTTAAAAATATTTCTCATCGTTGCCATTCTCGGATATATTTTCGGAATATTACTTTGGCCATATGCCCTGCATAATCCATTTAAAAATCCGTACCTAGCATTTAAAAAAGCATCCGACAATTCATTTTACACAAACAATGTTGAGCTGTTTGAAGGCAAACGTTTGTATATGCTTACACAAACTCCATGGTATTATGTTATCAAATTTTTATCAATCGGAAATCCACTTTATCTTTTAGTTAGTTTGATTATTCCATTTGTATTTTTTAAATGGATGAAAGAAAAAATGAACATCGGAATTATTTTGGTGCTCATTTTTATGATTGTGTTTCCAATAGCATATGCCGAATATTCTCATATCAATCACTACAATGGATGGCGCCATTATCTTTTTATTTTGCCATCGTGGATTACTCTGGCAGCTATTTCGTTTGAGTTTTTAATCGCTCAAAAAAATAAAATTCTCAGTTACCTTTCAATTGCAATACTGCTTGTTCTTTTTGCTAAACCAACCTATTGGATCATCAAAAATCATCCAAACGAATATGTTTATTTTAACGAGCTTGTTGGAGGAATAAATGGTGCATACGGAAGTTACGAAACCGATTACTACTCGAACTCGTGTCGTGCAGCCGGTGAGTGGATTGCCAAGCAAGAACCGAATAAAAAATTAATTGTAGCCATAAACAACGAACCTTTAACAGCTTCTTATTATGCAAATAAAATAAATCCTAATTTGGAGTTTATGTGGGTGCGTGAGTATGAAGAACAAAAACAACTGTGGGATTATATGATTCTTACTTCGAGAACTTATTCGAAAAACGAATTGCTTAATGGCTCATTCCCTCCTCCGGGAACTGTTTTTAAAGTGATGGCCGATGATGTGCCGCTTGCTGTTGTGGTAAAAAGAGAAAATAATTTTATGCCTATGGGGTATAAATATAACGATGCACATAGAGCCGATTCGGCTATTTACTTTTTTACTGAGGCTGTAAAATACAGTCCGATGGATGAAGAAGCAAACAGAATGCTTGGACAAGCTTATTTAAATAAAGGCTCGTTGGATACTGCCGAAAAATATATCGACAAGGCCATACAAATTTATCCCGAAAATTTTTCGGCATGGAGCAACAAAGGGTTGATTCATCTCAACAAAAAAGAATACGATAATGCGTTGGTTTATTTTAATAAGGCAACCACTTTTAAGCGTAATCTTACCGAGGCCTATTATTATGCATCGGTTTGCGAAATGAGCCGCAATAATTACATAGCTGCAATTCCATATTTGGAAACTGCCATAAAAAATAACGGTCAAGCTCCCGAGATTTATTACAATTTAGGTGTAGCATATTTAAATACCGGAAACTACAATAAAGCTGAAGAAGCATTTACCGATGCCCTTTCTATTAATCCGAAAATGAGCTCGACTTATTATGCATTGGCTGATGTATACCGAAAACTAAACAGAATGGAAGAAGCAAATGCTTGTATGCAAAAGTTTCAGGAGTTGGGAGGAAGGTAAATTAAATTTTAAAGACACGCATCACAGATGCTCGTCAGCTGATAAAAAAAGGAGAGGCTGTTGACTCTCCTTTTTCAAGTAATATGTATTCACTTTTATTCTTTCACAAATTTCAATCTACTAGTTTCACCATCTTTTTGTATGGTTAAAATGTATGCTCCGGTTTTTAGTTCTGCAATCGAAATAGTTTGTTCATTAATTACGGTCGTTAAATTTTCTTCAAGCACTTTTCTTCCAAGCAAATCTGTTATCAAAATGTAAGTTCCATTTAAATTTTGTTTATCTGATGAAACTGTAATTTTTGAATTTGAAGGATTTGGATAAATCGTCCACTCATCTTTAACACTAATAGTTTTAACAGAAGTATTTATTGCCGAACCTACAGAATAAGAGTATCCAATTTCTCCATTTTTATGACCCGAAGTTTCTTCATTAGGCAAATAGGTTTTTATATAATCAACCTTTGCAGTACTATCCGTTACGTTAACCAATAGAAATCCTCTTCCGGCAAGAATTACTCCACTTAAGTATCCATATTGTGTTGCCGATGTGCTTACAATGTTTCTAGACGATGGCTGTGGCACTTCTTGATAAACAATTCCATCTTTATCTTGCTTGTCATAAAAATGATCATGACCATGAAAATAAATCTGTGCATGATTTTCTATCATTAATGTATGAATTGATTTTCCCCATCCCGGACGATTTATATCAAAGCCATAAGTTGAATCGGCATTTTTACCCCCTTGCTCAAAAAAATCTACCACTTCTGTTCCGCCTCTTCCATCTACTCCACTACCGCCAACTAATTGATGGCAGAATACAAACTTGAATTTTGCTTTGCTTGTTGTAATGGTATTTTTAAACCAATTGTATTGATCCACTCCAAGTGTCCATCCCCATCCGGGTTTTGATGTCGTATACCAATAAGGATCGATTACAATAAAAAGTGCATTTCCCCACTCCCATGCATAATAATTTTCGCGAAGACCAACATAATTTTCTGATTTGGTATTGCCCGAATAAAATGAATTCGGAAATGGATTTGGGTAATATCTTTTACGGGTGTTGGTAGTAATAACCGGTAGACTGTTTGGTGTTCCATCAAGCATCCATCCTAACTCACCCTCGTGATTACCTATAGTTAAATACAATGGCGCTGTTCTACAAAGTGTATTCAGATATGGCCTAAATAATAAATGACGATTTGTAATTTCTGTTTGTGATTTTACAGGAAGTTTTTCCGACATAAAAATATCTCCTAAATCAATTAAAAAGTCGGGGGTTTTATTCAGCATATTTTTAATCGTGAGTGAGTATGATGCAGGATTTGAATTGGTATCAAGATGCGGGTCTGCCTCTACCGCAAAAGTGAAAGAACTTCCAATTGACCTTTGCGTACGAAACGTATATTCAGTATCAGCTATAAAAGCAGATGTTGTTCCATTCATACGATACCTTAAACGATAAAAATATTTCGTGTTATTTACCAAATTTTTAAAATCAATTTCGATAGGTGTGTCTTTCATTGCAACAATTGTTGATGTGTTTTTTGTGTAAGTTCCTGAAGTCGTTCCTATCTCCCAATACACTTCCAAACTTTGGTCACTAAGGAAACTCATCGTAACTAAACTATCTGTTGGGCGACCAAGAATTTGAGAATACGATTGAGCATTTACTATTGAATGCTGTAAAACAATAGCTAAAATTAAAATAAATATTGACTTCACTTTCTTGAGTACATTCATATTAAATAATTTATTACGGTTCGTATGTTAATGCAATTCCAAAAAACGGATAACTCGAGTAATTTCTTAACTGACCATATGGGTTTAATCCATTATATGCATGAAATAATAAACTAACTGAATGATTGCCTTCATTATTTTTAGGAAGAAATTTATACCCTGCATAAAAGTTAAAACAAAACTCCATTGTTTCTTTTATGTCTTTTGTTTCCCAAGCACCGTTTATTTTTCTAAATAATGGATATCCATATCTTAAACGGTTTCGAACTTCAAGTGAAAAAATATTGATACATCTCTTACTAGCTAAGAAACCTTTATTCCTTTGTAATTGATAATCGGCATAATATTCTGCCCTATAATTACTTGTTGGGATATTTATATCTTGAGTTATTTCAACATTTTTCCTCGCACTAAACCAACCTTGACCTCTATCACTTAATCTGTACATAAACCCTAATTTTAGTGAATGACAATTATCTGTTGACTTCTCAGGGTCGTTCAATGTAACTTGAAATTCTGTGAATTCATACGATACATTTATTCGTGTTATCGGAAATTTTTCATCCATACGATAAATCGTAATTTCATCTCCTAAGTGAGTACATTCATGAAACATGGGTATCCAAGAAAAGGAAATATTTTTCAAAAACCGATTCCCTGAAATTTTCCTGATTGCTACAAATCGAGGTGCTCCAAATCGGTAATCTGTATTAATAACCGGTGCTGTTTCAGGCCCCCACATATCTTCCAACACATGAACACTTAGTGGTAATCTTATACCAAAACCCCAATTTTTTTTACTGCCTTTAATACCAAATCCTGTGGCATATAAAGGTGCTTCAAAACCTAAATGTAACTCTACCATTGGTCTTTGAAATCTGCTTTTCTCTTCTAATAAATCAAACTCCGATTCAATTTTATTGAACCCTAGTTCTACTTTGCAAAGTGTGCTATGTATTTCAGAAACAAAAGGTTTGCTATATTCCGAATTCATAAAAAAACCATCCCAAAAAGTTACTGCACTATCTTGAGCAAATAAGCTAAGTGAAGTAAATATTGATAAATGTAAAAAGAACAATTTTAGTATTCCTTTATTAGTCATAATTGGTCTAATTTTTAAGATTATCATTTTTGTTTTGCCTACCTGTTTATCACAATCTTTTTATTCACTTCAAATTTTTCGGTTCTGATAATGATGAAATAAATACCGTTTTGAATTTCACTCACATCAATATCTTTCGAATGAGAAAATAAAACAGTTTGCCCTAAGGTATTTAAAATACTTACTTGATAATTCGATATGTCCTTTGGTAAATCGATATTGATTTTATCTTTAGTTGGATTAGGATATAAATTCACATTATCTTTAAAATCGACTTCTGTAACGCCTGTATTCACTTTACTTCCCACTAAATAAGAAAACGCCACTTCACCATTTTTATGAACACCGCTTAAAGTATCGGCAGGTAAATAGGCTCTAACAAAATCAACTTTAACATTAGCAGGTGAAACTGTAACGCGAATATGCCCTGTACCTTCAACAGTATCCGAAACATAAGCACTTGCATTTGCTAGCATACCTATTTTATAAGTTGAATCAGCTGGCATTGGTACTTCTTGATATGTAACACTATCCAATATTTCATGCGCAAACAAATGGTCGTGTCCCTGAAAGAAAATATTTACACCATTATCTACAAATAATTTATGAATAGGTTTAGCCCATCCCGGACGATAAGTTGGAAAACTATAATTGGATCCGGTTGGACCATCGTATCCGCCCCACTCATACAACTTTGCATTTGTTACTCCGCCTCTGTCTTGGCCTCTTACATGATGCGCAAAAACAAATTTATATTTTGATGTGCTTTGCTCTAGTGTATTTTTAAGCCATGTGTATTGTGTTTTTCCCAAAGTCCAATCCCAATTGTGTGGTTTATTGCTTGTATCACATTCGTAACGGTATACGTCTAACACAACAAATAAAGCGTCACCCCAAGTCCATGCAAAATAATTTTCGGCATTGCCAATTCCATAAGGTTCGTTAATTGTATCTCCAGTATAAAATGAATTCGGATAAGGATTTGGGAAGTAATATTTCCGCCATAGTGTACCCCAAATAGCTAAATTATTGGGAGGAGTATTTGCTAAAAAATAATCATTTTCTCCCTCATGATTACCCAGACAAATATAAAATGGAATCGAATGACAAATGTTTCCTAAACGTGGTCTGTAAACTCTGTGTAACGAATCCAATTGAGATGAAGTAATTGTGTAAGGATTATGGTCATCACCAAAAATATCTCCCAACGAAAGCATAAAATCAGGTTTATCATTTGCCTGATTGTTTAGAGTAATATTATACATATTGGGAATTCCTTTTTTGTCATACAAATGTTCATCCGATTCAATGGTAAAAGTATACGTGCTTCCCTTCGAACGTTGTGTGTGAAATGAATATTCTTGCGAAGCTGTATATGTTGGATTTGAAATTAATTTGTATTGAACTCTGTAATAATATTTCGTATCTGCTGTTAAATTATTCAAATCAATTTCATCAGGCACATTCAACACATTTGTATAGGTGGGACTTGAATGATTAAATATACCCGATTGCGTTCCGTACTGAAAATAAAATTGTACATTTTGATCAAATAATATACTTACTGTTATTGAAGCATCGGTAGGCCTACCAAGAATGATTGATTTGTTTTGTGAATAAGTAATGATTGATAGAAACAGTAACGTGACTAGGGGTATATATTTTTTCTTCATTTATCAAATTTATTGTTTAATAAACTTTTTGAATGTTCCATTCACATTGATAAAATATAATCCATTTGTTAATGACGAAACATCAATTTTTATCATTTCAGATTTATCAAAATATGATTTTGAAATTACTTCACCAATCATATTTGTAATTTGAATTTCAAGTTTCCTCTTTTGATTACTCATTTGCCCGGCAAAAGAAATATTCATTACATCATTTGTTGGATTTGGGTAAATGTTAAATTGCTCTTCTTCTTTTTTTTCTGCTATACTTGTTGATGGATATAGTTCTACAAAATTTCCGGGTGTTAATGTTTTACCATTAAATGCCGAATAATTTGTTGGATATCTGTAAACCCTAAAAATCGAATTCATCCATTCTCCCGGATGAGAAACATCTAAAGGAATTGTATCATTCCATTTAATTGTTCCGGTAAGTACAGTTGGGTTAATGTATTTCCAAACAACATTACCACTTGATGTAACCTCATAAAAAGTTCCATGTGGACCATCATTGATTAATGTATTTCCATTTGGCAAACGAAATGCACCTGAAATATCTGCACCATATAATGAAGTTGGTGGTGTTGCTATGTATGTCCAAGTTAAATTTGCAGGTCCAAATTTTGTACCTGCCACGTATGTATAATTTCCTGCTGTATCAACTGGAGGTGTTATTTCGTCAACTGTTGAATAATTTCTTCCTACACCATTATTAAAACAAGTGATATTACCTGCACCCGGATATCCTGGTTTTACCCATTCAATATCATGCTGCTGAAAATATTTATCATCAGTTGCAGTACCCGCACCATAACAAATTGGATTTCCCCAACGATAAAGTAAGTCGCCACCTTTTCCTCTTTTACCTCCGGTATGACCTTTTGATTCGAGTGTAGTTGTCGAATGATCGATAATCCAAACTTCACTATTTCCTCTCACACTTACTGCAATTTGATCGAAAGCCGGATTGTAATCAATGCTATTCATATGATTCCAAAAAAGTGGTAATGCTTTGTGGTCGCCAGCAGCATCTATTAATTCGGCATGACTTGCAGGAACACCATAGTTAGATTTTGCAGGATTAAAATTTTGAATTAAATGATCCCATACATGCCATTCCCAAACAACAGTTCCTCCTGATGGTAAAGTTGGTTTTATTTCGATAATACAATCGGGTATTAACATTTGCTTTTGCAAAAAATCAGGTTTCTGAATTTTACTGGTATCAAATCCTGCTGCTATAACTTCCGTCATGGTTTTTTTCTCAACTACTAGCATGATGATATTTCCGTTTGGTAAAATTTTAATATCATGGTGTTGCATATAGGTCGAAGTTGAATAATTGATATACCAAATCAAACTATCATTCCAATCGTATTCTTCAACCCTACCACCTTCACCACCGCCTGTTCCAAGATTTCCTGGTATCATACACGTTCTGAGTAAATGTCCATTATCCAACAAATAAACAGCTTGCCCCGGAGGATAAACACTGGCTTTCCACTGATGAACTATTCGACCTTCATTGTTAATTAAATAAGTCATAGTATTTTGCTTTGGAGCAAACAATGTATAACCTTTAAATGTTTTTGCTGTATCGTTAATAAACAAACCAACTGTTCGGTTTTGCGAAAACACATTTTCCGAATTTGATAAAAATAAAATCAGAAATGCTGATATAATAATTCTCTTGAAGTTCATTTTTTGAGCACTAATTTTATCGGTTATAAATCATTTTTTTGTATTGATACTTATTATTTGAAGTAAAAATATAGTAATACATTCCACTCGAAAGTTTTGTTCCGGTGTTATCAGTTCCATCCCAGTTAATGCTATATTTTCCAGTATTACGTTTTTCGTTTAATAATGTTTTTACTTCCATACCCGACACATTATAAATATTGATGCTGATTAATGCAGGATCCTTAATTTCAAAATCAATTGTCGTGATATTATCAAATGGATTTGGATAATTTTGATTGATTAAATTTTCAGGAGGTGTATCACCTCCTCTTTTAGGATTGATTACTCCTGTTTTAATAAGATCTGCCGGGGTGTAATAATTTGGGGTTACTGTTGTAATAGTAGCTTGTGGTGTAAGATCTTTTCCTAAAAGTGCAGGATGAGAACTCGGATAGCGATAAGCTCTAAACACTGCATTGTATGTTGGATAATTACTTACTTTTATTTTCTTAATTCCATCACGTGTAATCGGATTAATATATTCCCAAACCACAGATGTATCAGTTGGAGCAACCTCGAATAAATGTCCATCATTCATCGAGCACACAAAAGTATTTCCGTTCGGTAATCGTTGAACGCCTCCCCCAATTGTACTATAAAAATTTACATTGTTTTTGCTCGAATACATCCACACTACTTGTTTAGAAATGTTCTTCTTTTCTTTCATTAAGTTAGTGTTTGCAGGATTCAATACATAATATCCAGCACTAGGAGGATTTACAAATGTTCCTTTGTTAGTACCTGTTGAATCGAGAAACGGATTGATCTCAAAAATGTATGATTGTGGAGTAAGCTCAAATAGATTCTCAGCATTATTAAATATCAAAAAATTTCCTGCTCCCGGCAAACCGGATTTAATCCATTGAATATTATGTGCACCGCCAATTTGTTTATGCCCTGTTGTTGATTTTGTCCAGTTACTGGTAATCGAAGGAGGGTTTCCTTGATTATATCTTGCGGGGTCGCCAAATCGATATAGAAAATCTCCTTTTGATGATGCTGCTCTTGCTTTCGAACTATCGGGACTTCCAGCAACAAAAGTATTTCCATGATCAATCACATAAAATTCTCCCTGTACAGAATTAATTACAATCATATCAAGCTGCTGATTATAGTCAAGTGAATTGCAATGCAACCAATCTTTTTGAACCGGATTTCCCGCCAAGTTGATATTAATTCTACCGGGTGTATTTTTTACAATTCCATAAGTAGACTTTGATGCATCTAAATCTTGAACGACATGGTCAAAAAACGACCATTCCCAAATGATGTTTCCTTTCATATCAACTTCAACAATTACATCCATTTGTGCAGTTGCATAACCTGCTGAGTTTGCCGGATTACATCCTGCATCCAAACATTTCTGTAAGGTCAAATCTTTATTGGCAATGTAAATAAAGGTTGAGTCGCCTAGTTTCGGATTGTATATTTTTTCAAAATCGTGATGTGGCCAATATCCGGATCTCGATTCGGTGTAAGTCCAAACCGTATTTCCATTCCAATCCAATTCTTTCCATGTATTTGAATGACTTGGGTCGCCACCGGCAGCATCATAAATATTTCCACCTTCAGTAAAACGAGGATTCGTTCCAATGTTCCATGATCTGATGATGTGACCTTCGAAATCTATTAAGTATGTTTTTCCGCCACTTCCAAAAAGTGTATAGCCATTGTATGTTTTAGAATTATCCCAATAGCGAGTTTCTGTGGGAATCATGAAACACTCCTGAGCCATTAGCGAAATGTTGAAAAATAAAATGAATGAGAACAGTATATTTTTTTTCATACTAAAATATTAAGGGTGATTATTTTATTAAAATGATTTTTTCGGTAAGCACTTTATCATCGGTATGTATTTGTAAATAATATATTCCACTGTAACAGTTATACGCATTCCATTCAAAACTATGAAGACCTCCTTCAAGTTTATCATTCACTAATTCGTCAACCAATTGTCCACGCGAGTTGTAAATATCCATCACCACATAACTTGATTGAAGTAATTTAAATTGAATGGTAGTTTTAGCACTAAAAGGATTTGGAAAGTTTTGTTCCCATAGAATATTTGCAGTATTTATTTTCTGCTCGTTCATTCCTGTTGATGGATTATTGTTATTTCTTGCAACACGAAAACCGATGTGATACCAAGGATGATTAGGGTCCTGAGGACCTCTGTAATAAGAAGGATTTCTATTCGAAACACGTGAATGTCCGTCACTCACTCCACTTACTATATCGCCATTATACCAATTCCCTCCACGCATTCCTCTGTATGGTTTTCCATCAGGCATAATAAATCCTGCTGTTGGTCCTTTCGGATTATCAGTTGGACTTGAGCTATAATAGCTTTGACCATACCAATCATTAACAAACTCCCAAACATTTCCGGCCATATCATAAAGTCCGTATGAATTTGCACCATTACCTGTTTGATAACTTGCAGCGGTTCCCGGCCAATTATAATCTGATTTTAAACGAAGTGAACCATCATAAAAACCAACAGGAGTTGTATAAGGATATGTTGTTGCTAATGTCCCTTCGTATGGGTCGCCCGAATTATCCCAATTTGCTTTTGTTTTATCTACATCATTCCCCCAAGGATAATTATAATAAGGGCTTATATGTCCACCTCTGCCTGCCCATTCCCATTCTGCTTCTGTCGGCAAACGATATCCTGTTTTTGTAAAATCACAATCCCATGTTTTAAGGTTATAACAATCCTGTAATCCGTTTTGCAAACTCATCCAATTACAAAAAGCAGCAGCACCAAACCACATTACTCCAACTACCGGATGATTCGTTCTAAAATCTGTAATCGAAAAAACTTTTCCATCAAAACCAATACTATAATATGTTGCAAACTGATTGGTGTAACAATAAATGTTTGTATCACCTGTTGCATAAACAATATTGTTTCTTACTTCTATCAATCCATTCAATAATGACGAATTAAGAAATGCTAAAAATTGTAGATTGGTTGTTTCTGTTTTTGCAAAATAGGTTGCATTTACTTTTACTGAGTGTATTGGCATTTCATCACTTGGATGATTTGGGTCAACAAATCCGAAATGATCTCCCATATCAAATTGTCCTGCAGGAATCGGTATATCGGTAATACTCACATCTGTTTTAACATTACCGCCTCTTACACAAAACACACTAAGTTTTGATGTTTTATTATCATAGGTCGTTACACCGTATTGTGTTTCCATATACCAAGCTTTAGTAGTTTGGTTGGGCAAAGTTGTCGATGTCCAATATTTTTTTACACCAATATTGGTAAAGAAAATTGTATTAACAGATGGATTAATTAACCCTTCATCATTTATTGATTGAAGCTCTTTAATATTTGGCAAACGCCATTTACTTACTCCGGCAAGAGTAAGTGTATCTGCATATTTTAGTGCATCTTCCCATGTAAGCGAATCCTTATATGGAACTTTTTGCCAAACTAAATTGGTGAGAATATCAGTTATGGTTCCATTTCCGTTGTCGGTAAAATGATTTACAATAGGCACAGAAGTTAATCTGTTTCTTACGGCTCTAACATGAAAATGCTTTGTTCCACCGGCACTGATTGTCTCAGTCTTAGGATGATTTCCAATTCCTCCACCGGCATTTGTAGCCCAAACCTTTGTAGTATCATTTGGTTGGTGTTTTATCGTCCACCAATATTCGGCTGCTGATGTTGTAAAAACAGTAATATCAATTGAAGGATTTGCATATTGATGATTTAAAATACTAAAGGCTTCATGTGGGGTTGGCAATCGCCAATCTGAATAACCACCTAGTGTAAGAGTATCGCAATACAAATAGGCATTCTCAATGGTCATCTCTCCTCCATCTGCTTTTTGCCACATCAATCCGGTTATGGTGTCGGTTACTGTTCCATTTCCGTTATTAATAAAAAAAGGTGTATTGATACTGTAATCATTGTCTTCGCCAAAAGTGGCGGTATAACTGGTGTTCTGACCGGTATCAGGCAACCTCAACATGGTTTTTGAAACAATTTGTCCAATTGAAATATTGCCAATCAATAAAAAAATTAAGATGCTGTAGATTTTTTTCATACAAACAAAATTTATTAGAAATTATATGTATTAGACGACAGAATAAGATAATTCTGTCACTGATAAAAAGTTTATTCTTTTGGATTAATTATTCTTGAAACTCCTATTTACAAAACTCTTTTATATAAACATTTACGTCTGGGTCTCCTAGCGATTTTGCTTTTTGTAAATCAGCACATCCTGCATCATCCAATTCAAGAGAAAACTCGGCTAAGGCCTTATTAAAATAAAATGCATATTCATCAGAATGAATATTGATGGCCTTATCATAATTCGTGATGGCTTCATTAAATTTTTTCAATCTGTAATATGAATTCCCTCTATCGTAATAGGCATTATAATGATTAGGTAAAATGCTAATTGTTTTATTAAAATCATTAATTGCTTCCTCATATTTTCCCATATTGTATTTCACATTTCCTCGATCATAATAGGCTTCGGCATGTGATGGGTAAAAATAAATATATTGATCAAAGTCCATCAAAGCCCTACTTAAATCACTTACTTCAAAATAAGCATTTCCTCTATTGTAATAAGCATCTTTATACATCGAATCAATTTCCAAAACTTTGGTAAAATCAATAATTGCCGACTGATATTCTTTCAATTCAAATTCAATATTTGCTCGATAAAAATAATAATCAACCTTAGAAGGATTTAGAGAAATTGCTTGACTAAAATCTGACTTTGCACTTTGTAAGTCTTCGTCTTTTTCCATTTTAAAACCATGCTTTACATATTCAGCTTCTGAATGCTGTGCATGTGCGACAATTGCAAAAAGGGTAAACATAATTGATAACACAAATAGCTTGTATACTGTTAAACTTCTCATCTTCCCTCCCTTTTAAAATGTTTTCTTTCGTGTTTTTCAATATCCTTTTTCTCATGCTTTTTCTCATGCATTGAATTTTTCATTCTATCTTTATGTACATCATGATCTCGCTTAAAATCATATCTCATTTGTCGGTGATCGTTATCTATTCTTCCCGGTTTTTCAAACCTACTGTTATGATGGATGGCTGAAAGTAATTGCGTTCGCTCTGAAGGTATTTGCCCCATTACAATACTGCAAACAAAAATGAAAGCACTCAATATAATTTGTCTTTTCATGTTAAGATGAGATATAATATTCAAATAATTTTAAATAAAATCACCGGATGTTTTGTCCGGTGATTCTGTATTTATTACTTATTGCGATGATGCATTTCTTTTCTTTCTTTTCTCTCAGCTCTTTCTGCTTTACGAGCTTCTTTATTAGCTAAATGCTGAGCTTTATCAGCTTTAAATTTTGCCTTGTCTGCATCAAGCTTCGCTTTATCAGCCTTCACTGCATCCTTATTTCCCGAAGCTTTGTCTTTTTGGAGTTGAGCTTTATCATCCATCACTTTTGATTTTTCAGCCTGCAGTTGAACCTTTTCTTGACTCATACCAGTTTTTGATGATGGTGTTCCTTGTGCATTAACATTGATTCCAACCATTGAAATGAATGCTACCATGAATGTGGATTTAAGAATTATTTTTTTCATACGTTCCTATGATATTTTTAATAATAAAAGGTTTAATACCTATTTAAAAACTGCTACATTATTTTGGGGGCGGTTGATTGTCGGGCCTAAAATAATCACGTATTTGCAACACCAAAGTTTCAAATTTTTCGAGTTGCTCAGGTTTACAAATTTTCTTTAATTGCAGAGCTTGATCATAGCGAAGCATTTCCATTTTATACTCATTATCGGCAATGTTTTTTGCAAGCAATTTTACCAATTCATCATTGGTATGTTTGTTAAACATTTCTTGATTCATCGAATCTCGTTCGTTACGAATTTGTTTAGTAAGTATTTTTTCTTTTTCAAAAAAATCAGTCCTAAGTTGCTTTATCTGCTCAACTTGCTTTTCATTTAAGTCTAATTCTGTTTTTAAAATTCCCGAAACATCTCTGAATTCTGCTTTTGGGAACAAGGAAGGTTCGTGTTTCCCGTTTGTAGTTTTCCATATCACAAAACCAATCACACACATATTTAATACTATTAGTATCACAACAGCCCGAGATAATAATTTCTTTTGTGTAAATATATCCATAACCTAATTATTAATTGATATTGGATTAACCAGCAACTCCTTTGATATCGTTTTGAATTTACTTTCCTGCTTACTTATTTGAATGGGTTTAGTTTTACCAATTTTGAAAACAATACCAACATTTGCAATGAAAATAATAAGCATTAAATAGATCAATTTACTGCTTCTGTTTTTTGCCAAATGCCGTTTATTCGAAATCTTTTTCATCAGCAATGAATGACTCCATTCTGAAGCAACCGAAATTTTTTCAATGTTTTCAAATTCACTCATCAATTGATTTACTCTGTTATTTATTTCTGACTCGTTCATAATTGCGCTATTTATTTGACGATATTTTTTTTTGTTTCTGTCACGTTAACTGTTGTTTTTTAAAATTGCTTTTAATTCATCTCCTGTTTTTTTCTTTGCTCTCGACACCAAAAGTTCAACAGCATTAGTTGTAGTATTCATAATTTCAGCAATCTCTTTATTGGTGTACCCTTCAATTTTACTTAGTGTAAAAGCAATTCTTTGACTGTCGGGTAAAGTATTTAATGCCATCAATATTTGTTTCATGTTATCATGTTGATGAATATTTTTATCGGGCATAACTCCTCCGGTTATCCAGTTAGTCACATCATCAATATGAAGCATTTGCTTAAAAGAATCGATACGTTTTTTTCTATTCCTCCTTTTAATTTCATCGAGACATTTTGTAATAGTAATTCGGTAAATCCATGTAGAAAACTTCGAATTGCCACGAAAAGAATGTATAGATTGAAATATTTCTAAAAACACCTCTTGCGATAAATCCTCTGCATCTTCCTTATTCAGAAAAAATTTGTAACAAGTTTGCATCACTCGATTTTCATAACTTTTGATTAATGCATAAAAAGCAGATTGATCACCTGATTTTAATTTTTGAATAATATGATCATCATCATTTTTCAATGAAGAATTTTTTTGGTTTTAAATTATATTATTCGAAGGAATGGAAATGCGTCTTAAAACTATGTTAAGTTTCAAAATTGAAGTAAAAATGGCTAGAGTTTGCTTACATAATACGCCTTATCTTGTAAATACTGCTTAATAGCAATATGTTTTTACGTAGTTAATGTTGCAGTATTAATTAGACGTATTACCACATTAGGTAATACTATTAACTGGGAGATTATAAATAGTCTTAAAAAAGGGGGTTGGAATGGCTAGGGGGAGAACTGAATATATTCTTACATAACTTTTGTATGCAAATGAAAAAAGGGTCCTAAAGAAACAAATCATTAAAACCCTTTGTTGTATTTCGTGGGCCCACTTGGGATCGAACCAAGCACCCCCTGATTATGAGTCAGATGCTCTAACCGAATGAGCTATGGGCCCAATTAAATTGGAGTGCAAACATATATTTTTGCATTCTGAATACAAATAAAAAATTCAAAATATGATTTCAACCATTATTCTCGACCTGGGAGGTGTTATTTTAAATCTCGATCAAAATAAAACTTTTGAAGAGTTTACCCGCATTGGGCTAGGGCAAGAGGAAATGAGCGAACACGAAAAAATGTTTCACGATTTTGAAAAAGGCCTGATTAACGATTCGACCTTTAGAAACAATATTCGTTCGATTTTAAAAAAAGAGATAACCGACAACCAAATTGATTTTGCATGGAATGCCATGCTGCTTGATTTGCCCGAAGAACGTTTATCATTAATAAAACAGCTTCAAAATAAATATGAAGTGTATTTGTTAAGCAATACAAACTCTATTCATATTTCGGCTTTCGATTTGTATTTTAATTCGGTTTTTGAAAATGAAAACTGGAATGCCTTTTTCAATAAAATTTATTACTCTCATCAAATCAATTTAAGAAAACCCGACACATCGATTTACGAATTTGTATTAAACGATATTGGTAAAAAACCCGGTGAATGTATTTTTATTGACGACAATGAATCAAACATTGCAGGTGCTGATAAATGTGGTATCCGAACCATTTTGGCAACTCAACCCCTATCTGAAATTACAATGGCTCAAATCAATTTTTTCCACTCCAATTTGCAGCGACTAAACAGCTAAATTATTGTATGGTGTATCGAAGTGTAAACCCGCCACTTTGAATAACTGTGGGGTAAGAGTTTGATGTATATGGTGTGGTCGACCTGCGGTCGTAAAATATTTTAAGCGTTAACTTTTCATTAATCATGTAATCAATATTCGGTGTGATTTTCCACACATTTTGTCCAAGCACCGGATCATTCGAAGGACGGTCGAGATTACGCACTTTTGTTTCCTGATCACGAATGGAGAAATCAAACCTGAAAGTAATATCGTTATTGAGCACACGCTTATGACCGCCAATATTAAAAGGTAAAACAAGTTTATGAGTTTTATATCCGATACCAAAAGTAAATTCACTTCCTACCTGCTCGTTCAATTGCAAATTACTTAAACTAAAGTTGAGCGTACGATCACGATTGTATTGAATTTTTGTGGTGATGTTTTTAATGAATGTTACATCAACACCAATAAGTGGTCCCCAACGTTCAACAATTGATATGGCTTTTATTTGATATTGTGAAGAGTAATCGCCCGAATAAGTGCTACGTGATCCGGTGGTATCAAGTGTTGTAATAAAACTTCCAACATTATAATTTGACGAATACTGATTGTTGATGGTAATATTTGTTGCGTACTCTTTGATGGCATCTATTTTAGATAATCCATTGTAACTAATTCGCCAGTTCGGAACCGGAATTTTTGGGAATGCTGTTAACCCAATTGTGTTTGCATCAGTTCCGGCATATGCAGCTAAAAATGCAGGGATTAATACATCCTGACTGCTGCGGCTGTAACCAATTGGAAATCCTGCATCGTCTCTTCCCAATGAAGGACGCGTTGCTTTATTTTGCTCGGCTAATCGATTTGCAATAGCAAGTCGGTTATCTTGAAACTGTTGAAACACCGGTGATGTTCCATCTGTATTTTCTTTTGTAAACGATGTTTGCCAAATGTTATAAGTTATCGAATAGGTTCCACTTTCGGTTAATGGTGTCATGTCTCTGTGCGACTGACTAATGGTATCAAATTTAAATAATGATGAAGTGGTTGACGATTGGCTTCGGCTAAACGTCATCTCAATTCTGAAATCAGTAACAGGTTCAAGCGTTGCTTTTCCGCTAACTGTTTGGCGATAATCCTGCATATAAAAATCAGACACACGAGGGTCGTTGCTAAGCCATCCACTGTTTGAAGCTTTATACCTGAAATTTGGATCCTGCATTCCGGCAATAAATGCAAACCCTGGTGCATTCGACTCGTAATTTTCTCCGAAATATTTTGGTCGTGGTGTAAAGCCTGGAAGCGTTGTTCCTTCGTTGGTAGAAATGGCTAATGAAACATTTTTTAGCATCATTAAAAACTTCAGCGTGTAAACAAGTGCAGGTGGTTTTTTCTCTGGTTCGATAACCTCTATTTTATCTTCCTGCTTTTTGTCTTTTGTTAATCCGGTTTTCGCTTTTTTCTGAACCTTTTGTCCGGGATTATTAATCTGACTTAGATATTGAATTTTATTATAAAGCGACATAAAGTTCACATTGAAATTCCAAGCTTGTACCCTCGAGTTCGAAATTTTATTACCCAAACTATCGGCTGCCGGTGGTGCTTGTTTCCATTGGTAATTTGCCGTGTAGTTATACGATGATTGTGAAACCCAATCAAAATAAGGAATTTTCTTGATTGGAATTTCATAATTCACTTTTCCGGTTTGGTCAAATTGTGTGATTCTTCCTCCGTTCCAGAAATGATTCCACATGCTGTCGGTTTTTGCAGGAGTAGCATCGCTAACTTGCCCCATCGGTTCATCAACACGTGATTGTACTGTTGCGTTATAAATAAAGCTTATGCTGTTGGTAAGTTTATAATTGAAATCATAATAACGGGTCATCGTAAACAATTTATCATATTGTGGTTGAATAATTGTTGATGGATCATCGTTGTTGCGATTAACAGTTACACCATATCTTCTCTCAGCTTCAACCCTTGCTCCCCACGATTGTGGCAAATAATACAGATTGATATCTTTTATCAGACTTAAATATTTTGACTGAATAATTTTACTGAACGGCTCGAATGGTTTTGTTAAAAAAGTGTATTGATACATTACTTGCCCTTTGTAATTTTTGAGCATGTAATATTCAATGGTTTGATTTCTTCTGAATGTTTCTACATAAGAATAGGAGAGTGAGAAATTTTCGATGTCGTAGAAATTGGTTTTCTTGGTTGCACCTACTCTGTTTTTTCGGACATTGGTAAAGTTAAAACCTCTGCGCGAAGTAAAGTCATCGGCAGCCATACTTATTCTGTCTTTTCTTAAAGGGTCAGTGGTTTCCGAAATTTCTTTTTGCAGTTTTGTATCTTGATTTAACGGATCGTAAAGTGGCCTGATTAAGGTATTTCCGTAAGAGAAAAACATTGGAATACTGAGTCCGGTATTTTTAGGAAAGAACTTTCCGAGTTCAAAACTCGATTGCAAATCATAATTATATTTATCGTTAAAACTACGCTCAGTAAGTTTTTTATCAATGCCACCAAAACCAACACTGGTAATGCTTCCCGTTAGTTGAACGTTTCCAAAATCGGCAAGCTTGGTTTGCAATCTGCCTGTTGCAGCCCAACCTCCACGGTTATTAAAATCGGTCATTCGCAATTCATCAAACCATACTTCACCGCATTTATTCAAACCATCATCAGAACCTCCGGGTACTCGTTTTGGATTTCTAACACCAATCATCATTACACGAACATTGCTCAAATCGGGTAAACCAACAACAGTGATTCGCTGATTGCCTATTTGTTTTTGATAAGGAACAGTAAACGCATAGTTGGCATTTGTGCGTTCAATTTTTGCATCAATAAAATCTTCGAGCGTAATGTTCATTTCATTTTCGAGCGGCCATACTGAGCGGTCGTCATTATGACTTGGGAGTGTAACTTTCAAAGGCATTTCATACTCGTAATAGTTGTTGGTAAGGTCACTTCCCAAACGAATAAATGCTCTCATGTCGCCATCGTTCAATTGGTTTCCTTCGGCATGCATAAACATTCGTAATGTTCCGTATTGACGCAAATCAACTTTGGTATTTTTAAATACTCCTCGAGCATCACCATCTTTTAAATTACATACTGCTAACGATATGGATTGTTCGTTTTGTTGTATTGGTTGTGGCGAACTAAAATCAACTGTTCTTGAAATTCCGGGAGGAACAACATATTCGATTGGAGTACGTGTTGCATTTTTTTCGATACTTAATGTAGATACTACAAACTTGGTGTTGTCGTCAGGATTGCTTGGTTTGTTTTCTTTTCCGGCTTCAAGGTTTCCTAAATATTTTCTCCAATCGGCACGCACTAAATTCATTGCTGCCAAACGAATAACCATGTTATCACTAAACCCACGCATGTAAGTTCTTAAAAAACGTATCGATTTAAAATCGATAATCTCTCCAACTTTTCTTTCGTACTCGCGAACTGGAATTTTTAATTGATACCAAGTAACTTGTGAGTACGTTCCGTTTTTCAATTGAACAGAAGAGATAACACTATCGGTTACGTAATTTTGTCCAACTGCTAATTTCGCTTTATCGATATCAATTTTATATTGATAATATTCTTCAATTTCGTTGAGCGTATAATCACGATTGATATCTTCAACATCAGGAATATTTGTTGCAGCGGTTGATAAAGCGCCATTTTGAGGTATTGCCGAGTTTCCTTGGTGTCGGTTATATTTCCTGTAACGATCAAGAATACTTACTTTTCCCAAGTCATAATCATCACCAAGATAATAGTGATAATTATCATTTGAGGGATCAAGTATTGCATTTTGATATGCTTGAGAAGAGGCACCGAATTTTGCTGCTATTTTGCTTAAATATGTTGCGCTAAAATAATTACGTTCACCAATATCATTAAAGCCATCCAAACCAACATCTTGTCTTTCTCTCACTGCTGGATCAGCATCAAATGCAAAATTTATAACTGGCTGACGTGGTACTCTTGCCCAAACTGTTGTATCAACATATTGTGCTGTTGGGTCATCATTTCTTGGCAATCCATTTTCTGAAGATTTTCTGTTATCATGTAAAATATCTTCCGAAATATTTCCAAGATTAATATACAGCTGACCTTTGTTATTGGTATTGTTACAAAGGAACGGATCCATCATCCAAATTTCTATGTAGTCAATATTTGCTGCTTCAAAATCGTTCTGGTCAATTTTGCGCATGATACCGCCCCATGTTGGACTGGTTGGTGTGTTGTTTAATGTTCCATCCGAATTTAAATCTTGAACTGTATAGTTGTACGGACCTTTTTCTTTTGGATAAAATGCCAAATCAAGTGTTGGTAAAAGTGTTGGCATTCCCGATTGAATTTGACGGTTTGGATAAACTTCATGCACATCAATTGCCCTCACGCAATGACTCGATAATTGATTGGGATCTGTTTTAATATGTGATGGTTGATAACGGTCGTTCTCGTTTGTGAATGTTGTGGCAATACTATACCAAGCTAAATTTGCACGTTTAAATCCATAATCGAGATTATTTAAATGATCGCCTTCAGGAAACATATCGGGCATGCCTTGTGGTGTTGAAGCCAAATACCAGTTATTACCCAATCTTAAATCGAAAGGTGTTTCACTACCTTCAAAATCGTCAATGTAGGCTGTACCATTTTGTGCAAGTGCACTGTTTACACCCGGAATAAGTTGAGCATACTCACCAGAAACGGTAATGTTTGAAGTTTCTTTTGTTTCGAGAAATGGAATTTTATCGACCATTTTTGTCAGGAAACGAGAATCTCTTTTATACGTTCCGTCAAAACCGATCATCATGTTTGAAATGGGTTCTTCACCAATATTTACTTTTGGAGTTAATGGTCGCTCAGTTAAATAAAGAACTGTTCCTCCCAATATTAAATTGTTGCTGTATTTGTAATCGAATCGCGAACCGAGTAATGATTTTTGTTGGACACTAAATAGCGAATTACTCTCAGCCGAAACTTTGATTACCGCACCTGAATTTAACAATGCCGTATTGAGAATTTTCACTCTACCTAAGTTGTAATCAACGTTATAATCCTGGTTCTCGGTAAGCAATGCTCCATTAGCGGTAACCTTAACAGAACCTCGAGGAATATTGGTTTGTCCAACCGAAATTTCTGAACTTGACGAACCCGAGTAAGAACCTCTCAGATAAAATTTATTATACTGTGGTAATTGTATGGCAGCAAATTTTGTTGAATCATATAACTCATAAAAACTATAATACCTCGCTCGTGTTTTATCGTTTGTAAATTTTGAAGAAAGATAATTTCCGAATGGCTCAAGTACAGGGAAAATAATTCGCCCTTGTTGCGACTGAATGGTGACACCTTCAATAAAGTCAAAAATACCATCAGGCGCTCTTTCCTGTTGAGTATTTAGGTTATCTAAATTCATTACCGTTAACAATGGAACACCCGAAAGTAGAGGCTCTGATTGTGCTGGTACATAATTTAATTTTGCTCCCGATGGATCATCAGCATAAATAATATTTAGTTTAAAATCTTTCTGCTGAACACCATAAGTTCCAAGCGAATAAATATTTTTCATCATCAACTTCCAGATAGGTAAATCGGGGCGCAACGATGGACCTTTAAGCATTTTTAAAAACAAAACATTTGGTGATGTTGGATTTGGCGGTACACTACCTGGCCCTGTTCCGCTCGAAAATTCTCCTACACGATAAGTCTGTCCGTTTGAAGTATTTGTATACTCGTATGCAACACACAATACATCATCACTGTTCAACGATTGGTTTAATGAGATGTAACCCAAACGAGGGTTAAAGCTAAATTCATTTGCCGATAATTGTCTCGAATAATTAATAAGTTGATACTGAGAAATAGGCTGAACATTTGTAATATTTTGCTCTCTGCTTAATTCGTTTTGTACACCAAAACTCGAACGCATTAATTTAATTGCTGCCGAATCTTTTGGAATTCCTGAGTAGGTTCCAGTTAAATAAGGATATAAATTATTTGCATAGTTATCGGCCACATCAACATTCAAATTTCTGTTGTACCAATATTTATTATCGAGATGTTTTGTTTCACCCAAATCTTCAAAACCAACGATATCGCGTGAATTATCAAAAGCTCCCGAACGATTAGTAACCCAAACTTCAACACGATTGATTACAATTGGCGAACCCATAATTGGCAAATTACTCAACCACTTATCGTAATTATCCCTGAAATATTGAGCAAGAAAATAATGCCTGTTCAAATCATACGCATCACACTGAATATCAAAATTGGTTGTTTGCGAACCTCCCGTCATTGTGGTTTCGGTGGTTTTGCCTCGTTGTTGGGTTACCACGCTGGTCATTGTTAACCTTCCAAATTGCAAAGTGGTTTTAACACCAAACAAACTCTGACTTCCTTGTATGAGTGTTGAAGTAAGCGGAAGGCTCACATTTCCCAATTCAATTTTTTTAATGATATCATCTTCTTTTCCTGAGTAATCAAGTTTTACCTGATTTTCAAAATCAAAAGCCGCTTCGGTATCATAATTCAAATTGATTTTCATTCTATCACCAATGCTTCCTTGCACGTTCAACTGAATTTTTTGTCTGAAATCAAACTGCCCTGTGGTTTGTTGTTGAGGTGATAAAATTGGATTTCGAACGGTGTTAAAGTTACCTGCAAAAATTATTTCGGCCGAACCACGTGGCTTAATATCAATCACACCGCTACCAAAAATTTTATCAAATATTTTAGGACCAACATGCAATGGTGGAATTAATCCACTGCCGGTTGCAAAATTTTGTGCTTGCGAACGTTGTCTGAAATAAGCTTTTGTTTGACGTTTATTTTCATCATTCAATAACTGCTTAATGGTTGTTGATGCAGGTAAACGATAATCCGTTTTACCAACTCTCGATGAATAATTATAACCTGTTCCATCATCATTCAACTCGTATTTATTCTTCACATTTGACGGGTCGCTTAAGTCAAATGGATGACGTTTAGATGTGCGTTCGTATGGCTTTCTGTCTTGAATCGGATAAGGAAGATGACGAGTTGTTGTATCTTTTTTACTTGCGTTACCTGACGAGTCGGGAGGAGCAAAAAAAGCATGCTTCTCACTTTCGCTAAATGTAAATTCATCTGCAAAAATTTCGGGCGTAACTCCCCACAACATCGTAACGATGAAAGTGAAAAGTGATGGGATTGATATGTATTTTAAATTTGAATTACTTGACAAAGTAGAGTTTCGCCATCATAGAATCTTTAAGGTGTTTTTTACTAACTCTTCTACCGTATAATCAGGGTTAAGTTGTTTAATTTTAATTAAGCCTTTTTCAGCTTCCGATTTCGAAAACCCTAACATCATTAAGGCTGCAAGAGCTTCCTCGTTAATATTTTTAGATACTGAAGAAACTGAAAAACCTCCTGCCCCATCAGATTTTGCAATTTTATCTTGAAGATCAATCACAATACGTTGAGCCGTTTTCGGCCCAATTCCTTTGATGGTTTTTAATAACGCCCAATTGCCCGATGATATTGCACTTTTGATATCGGCTGGTATTAGCGATGAAAGTATCATTCGTGCTGTATTTGTTCCAACACCATTTACCGAAATCAATAATTGAAAAAGCTGACGTTCGTCTTCATCTGCAAAACCGTACAATGTGTGGCTATCTTCCTTTATCGATAAATGTGTAAGCACACGAATGTGTTCTTCGTTTTTTATTTTCTCGTAAGTGTGCAGCGAAATCTGAATGGCATAGCCTACCCCCGAACAGTCAACCACGATATAGGTTGGTGTTTTTAAAACTAACTTACCTTCAATATGTGCAATCAAAATATGCTACCGATTAGCCTGCTAAAATAAGAAATGTTTTTAATATTGAAAGGCTGTTGCATATTTGTATCGTAAAGGTTTTTATCATACCCATGAGCACCAAATATTTTGTAACTTTTTTATCAGCCTTTTTTATGCTGCTTTTTTGTGCTTTTGCTCAGCAAAAAACCGACCAATTGCCTGAAAATGGGACACATAAAATATTTTACAGCAATGGCTCGATAAAAGAAAAAGGGCGATATAAAAATTCACAAAAGCAAGGCGTATGGTATTTTTATACTGAAAAAGGTGTGGTTGAGAAAAAAGAAAAATACAAAAAAGGTGAGCTGCGCTGGCAAATTTTTTACAACAAAGGCAAAATTACGAAGACGATTGACCGTGATGGTAAAGTAGTTGAACGACCAAAATGCGGTTGCTAATAGTCTGCTAATTCGGATTTACGCCAGTAAAAAACAATGCTGATGAGTGCCACCACACATGAAAATCTACCAATATAATCTCCATATTTCACATAAAACGTTTCTCCCGAATTGTAATTGAGCGTGGCTTTTTGGGCATCATCTTTCCACCATTCGGTTTTCGAAATGATATTCCCTTTTGCATCAAAAAACCCAGAAACACCTGTATTAGCTGAGCGTGCCACATATCTTCGTGTTTCAATTGCACGAAGAGCCGCAAAATTAAAATGCTGATAAATTCCTGGAGTTTTTCCCCACCAACCATCATTGGTAACAATACAAATGAGTTCGGCACCTTTGCTAATGTAGGTTCCAACAAATTCACCATAAATCGATTCGTAACAAATTACCGGTGCTATTTTATGTCCGTAATATGTATTAAAAACTTTTGACGAATCTTCATTGCCCAAACTTCCGCTTGTGCCCCCTAGGCTTACAGCAAATTTATCGAGATAGTGAAACACTTTGGGAAACGGCATTTTCTCAACACCCGGAACCAATTTTGCCTTATGATAAATTTGAATGTTTTGTGAAGAATCTACATACAAAGCCGTGTTGTATACATCGTAAAACTCATCTCCTTCGAGCTTGCGTGCTGTAGTACTTTTTTGCTTGGGGTCGTCATAAAATTTATACGTATCGGCACCTGATACAATGGTCGCATTAGGAAATTTATGCATAAACTGACGAACAAGTTGAATGCTTTCATTTGTCTCAAGCCTTTTCTCATCCAAGTTTCCCATCAATGATGTTTCGGGAAAACAAACAAGCTGAACCGATGAATCCATTTTTTCTTCGGCAATTTTTAGCATCTTGGTTGTTTGTTCAAATGGTGTCATGTTTCCGAATTTATCTTTATACGGATCGATGTTTGGCTGAACAACCAAAACATTCACAGGATGTTCTGTTTCGGTATATTTTATGGAGATGTAATACGACAAAAATATGGGTGCAAACAGCAAAAAAAACAAAAGGTTGAACGCTTTCGAAAAATTCATGACCACACTTCGCTCGTTGAAATTTTTGAGGTAATTGAAAATTTTAAAATTCACAAAAAGCACCCAAAAAGTCCCACCTAAATAACCTGTATATTCATACCATTGAACGATGGAAGGGGCTGTTGAAAAAATATTTCCGAGGGTTAACCAAGGCCATGATAAATCCCAGTTTAAATGCCAGAATTCGAAAGCTATCCAGCTAAAAATAAAAATCCATTCGGCACGATTATCATGTGTTCTTTTTTGCATTCGGTGGTAAACCACAAAAGGCAAACTCATCATCAGCATATTAATAATAAATGCTGCAATGGCACCAAATGCAGTGGCATTCCAAATCCAAAAAGTTACAGCTGCATTCCACAAAAAAAGGGTAAGCGAGACGTATACAAAAAATAAAGTGCTGCTATCTTTTTGCTCACGAACTTTTTGCTCGAGAAAAAACAAAGGAACAAAACCCACAAATCCGGTTACAAAAAAACCAAATGGTTCCCAGCAAAGTGTAAGTAATATTGCTGCACTTATCGAACAAAATAAATAATAC
>Ga0194060_10000593_pt1 | contig 26314 bp, 25 predicted proteins | sample SepL225m_MetaG_FD_163427 | JGI IMG/M metagenome (GOLD analysis project Ga0194060, IMG submission 163427) | Anoxic zone freshwater microbial communities from boreal shield lake in IISD Experimental Lakes Area, Ontario, Canada - Sep2016-L222-5m | ecosystem: Environmental > Aquatic > Freshwater >... | reverse complement strand
CGACAACCGCACTTGATGGGCAGATCCTGGGATTTGATGGAACTCAATGGGTTAACAAAGGCGGAATAGCCGGAGGTACAATTGATCTTGGCAGCGTAAATGATGTGAAAATTGCAGGCGGATCCATTGGGTACGTTCTGGAAACTGACGGTCTCGGAACTCTGTCTTGGACAAGCAAGGGGGTGTTAGTTTCAAACATCACCAATGTAACTAAAGCAAACCCGGGTGTGGTGACAACGCTTGGCAATCACAATCTTCCTGATAAATCATCAGTGACCATTACTGATGTTCTTGGTATGGTGGAACTCAATGGCAACGTGTATTATGCCAAAGTTCTAACCGGAAATACGTTTGGGTTATACTCTGATTCAGGCTGCACGTTATCAGTAGATACGTCAGGGTATACCACATATGTCCCAGTAACTGGCAAAACCGTTTCGTCAGTTGGTGGAAGCGGAGTAGGAACAGCTGGCGGGTCTAACAACACCATTCAGTTTAATGATAGTGGTATTCTAAACGGCTCTGCTAACTTTTCGTTAAACGCCGGTGATCGCTCTTCGGCAACGTTAGTCGGAACACTCACTGCAGGCAATCTATCAACCGCGGGAACGGTCGGGGCCACAGGAAATATAACCGGCGGAAACATTATCACCGGTGGTATCGTTCATGCCATCGGTAATGTCACTGGGTCAAATTTAATGGGCTCACATGCAAATGGCACCAGCAACATTAATATGCCTGCTGCGTCAGGGAACATAAACCTATCTGTAAATGGTAATGCCAATATCATAGTTGTGACTAGCACAGGAGCAAATGTTGCAGGATATCTAACAGTCTCCGGAAACATCACCGGAGGCAATGCAAATCTAGGCAACGCTGCATTAGCTAACTTCTTCATTGGCAGTGGTAACAACTTATCCAATATTCAGGGTGCTAATGTTTCCGGACAAGTAACCTATGCAGCAACAGCTAATGCTGTGGCGGGTGCGAACGTCAGTGGACAAGTAACCTATGCCGCAACAGCAAATGCAGTAGCGGGCGCAAATGTTTCCGGACAAGTAACCTATGCAGCAACAGCTAATGCTGTGGCGGGTGCGAACGTCAGTGGACAAGTAACCTATGCCGCAACAGCAAATGCAGTAGCGGGCGCAAATGTTTCCGGACAAGTAACCTATGCAGCAACAGCAAATGCTGTGGCGGGTGCGAACGTCAGTGGTACAGTCGCAAATGCAACATACGCAGTGACCGCAGGATCAACGACGACCGTAACTACCGGTGGATCAGTGACTACTACCACAATCACCTCGGGTGCAACTGCCACTGCAGGAACTTTAACTGGTAACTGGACATTAGGTGTAGGTTCCTTGCTTAACGCAACTTACGCTGACTTGGCTGAATGTTATGAGGCCGATAAAGAATACGAACCGGGCACAGTGCTGATGTTTGGTGGCACCAAGGAAGTCACTATGGCTTCAGATGCCACAAACAAAGTAGCAGGTGTTGTATCAACTAACCCCGCTTATGTGATGAATTCACTTTGCCCTGGGGTATTTGTGGCGACCCTTGCTCTACAGGGTCGTGCTCCGTGTAAGGTGCGAGGAACAATCTATAAGGGCGATATGCTAATAGCAGGTGGAGATGGATTTGCCAGACATAGCGCATCACCCTTAATGGGAACAGTGATTGGAAAGTCATTAGAGGATTTCAACGGAGTTAGCGGCATCATTGAATGTGCTGTGGGCCGTCTATAATAAAGGAATAACATGTCATCATATATTAAAACCCCAGGCGCCGGAACAGCAAACTTCGGTCCAATTGCCACTGATAAAGTCCGAATTGCCACGACAACATGCGCCATTGCGTTTAACATCGGCAACTCCGCAGTGACGGCCAACACAACCGCATGCGAAATTATCCCGGCTGATACCGTTGAGCGCAGCATCTTAGTTGGACAGGGCAATTACATTGCGTACATCATTGCCAACGGCGCAGCAGCACCGTTCAGTGTCACTGAATTAGGCATGCCACATGCCTCAACAGGCATCTAATCCAACTTTTAGATAAATAGAATATACGTCTGCATTTCGCAGATTTATGCTGTACCATCAGCGTAGGACTAGAACTCCAAATTACATAAAGGAAAACAAAATGGGACGCCCTCTTAAAAAAACATATTTCGGATCTGAAACTGTCAACGGCGAAAGCATTGCCAGTATCACAATCGGTGGTGTTAACAATGCTTACATTGCTAAACCAACTTTTCTCGTCGCTGCTCCGACGCTACCGCTCGGCGTCACTGCAACGACATTAGTTCACATGGGTGTTGTTGGTATCACTAACTTCACCTCAGGAACAGCAATCACTCCGCTTCAGGTTCTGACACTTACTGGTGGAACAGGAACCCAAGGCACAATCAGAGTAGATACAACTTCTCTGGCCACAGTTACTCTGGGTGCTGCTCACGGCACCGGCTACACTACTGGCGATGTGGTGACAATTCAAGGCGGCACCGGCACTCTTGGCACGGCAACTGTTATCGCTGCTCTGGGTGTGGTGACAGGCTTTTCCACATACACACCGGGTTCTTACACTGTAAATCCAGTTACATTGACCGGCGCTGCAACTGTCAAGGTTGGTGGCACAGGTGATGACGCTCTGACTGTCAATATCACGATGGGTGCAAACACCTGTACTCTGTTAACTGCAGGCGACTACACTGTGCTGCCAGTTGACGTAACAATCGTCGGTTCAGGCGCAGGTAATCCTCTGTTCAATCTGACATACAAAGTTGTCAGTGCAGCAATCGTGCTTGCAGGGTCTGGTTACGCTTCAGTTCCAGTAGTCACTGTGTCTGCAGGTAACGCAACTGGCGTGGCAGTATTGACAACTGGCGGAGCAAACGCAATCGTTGCGTATGCTTTCACTGGCGGCAGCAACAAGATTGCTGACATTGTGAAGCAAGAAGGTTCAACGTACTACAAGGTTCTGACTTCAGACAGCGTAGTTGGTGTTGATGATCGCGCTGTATTGCAGAGTCATACTCCTGCAGCAGTTGGTGAAATGACAATCACTGCGTTTGATCAAGGTGGTGGCACTTACTTCGTGACAAAACTCACAATGAATCTGGCAACGCTTGTTCAGAATTCTGGTAGCCTGTATGCTAATAACACATCAGTCCAGTGGTCATTTGCCTCGGCAGTTGACGCAACGCCGATTGTTCAGATTCAGAACGCTTAATGGTCTATGATATGGAAACAACTCGACGCAAAACAGATTCGGTAACAGACATTTCGCTGATGATAGCGAATGAAAATGATCCGAAGCAACGCGCCTTTCTGATTGTTCTGAACAGTATCAACCTGGCTCTTGAGGCTAACACCGCAACAGTCAGGGAGATAAGCGTCAAACTTGAACATCTTCTTGATGACTTTGATACTCATGTATTAGAAGATGAACGACTTGTTAATCAAGGTCGCGGCGCCTGGAAGGTCGTGGCCTGGGTCATAGGTATTGCTCAAGTAATGGCAACAGGAGCTTTCTTTACGCAACGAAATGAAATGGCTGATCTTACGAAGGCAATCCAAGCTGAACTAATTTCAGATGTTCAGTTAAAGACAAGAGTAGATGTTCTGGAAAGAACAGTAACAAGTCACATTAATGCTTCAACAAAAAAGGAACCTTAGGGCCCTTTTTTTGTTGTTAACACTTTCAACTTGTCAATCACAACATCAAAATTTACGGTGTTGAACAATCCGGGATGCAATGGTTTGGGATATTGATTATCCCCTACCCATGCATATCCGCAATGCTCATGGTTTAGAATTGGTGTGAACTCATTCTCAATCTCGCAGAAGAAGGTATGATAGACAAATGCGTGATTGGTAAACTTCTGAATAGGTATAAGTTTAGCATCTATAGGAAAGAAGCCAATTTCCTCTTGGCATTCTCTGGTGACACCCTCTAGTAGTGTTTCATCCTTTTCTACTTTACCACCAGGGACACCCCAATTGCTGGAGTTTTTAGGAGTGGAACGCAACAGATACAAATATCGTTTTGTTTTTGATGCGTAGAAAAATATACCTGCGGCAACACTCATCATCTACTTAGCATGACTGAGGACTCTCTCTAAATTACTATGGAGTAATCACCTTGCTCAATCCAACCTTCCCAAGACTTCATCCACATATCTTGGGTGAACCTGTACTGGACATTGGTTGTGAGGTTAGTGACATATTGAACGGCGGTCGCGGTAATACTGTTGAAGCTGACAAACCATTCACCAGCCGTAGAATCATATTCAATGATGTCATTGGCATTGGCAACTAATGTTCCCCATGCAACAGTGGAGTCACCAGGATTGCCGATGTTTTCCACGATGAGATACCGACGACCATTTACTGGACCCGGTAGTCCGGCATTAGGGCCTGTTAATAACGGATTTACCACACTATCAACTGGCAACATGGTGTTCTGCGGCAGAGTATCAAGGTCAATGTTGTAAATTAGCAGACGATCATCAGTTGGATCAATGACGATGGTACCGACAATCTCTGTGGTCATATACGGATTCTGAATCCAGATTTGAGATATACCAGGGCGCAAGGTGCCGTATACGTTCAGCACACTAGTCCAATAGACATCAGTGTTCGGGGGTGCCGGCAAGTCAAGATCCTGATTATTAGGATATAGTGCTGAGTCCGCCGGAAGAATCTGTAGAGAGTTGCCGAGTAATAACAATTTGTAGCCGTATGGAGTAATCTTCTGTCGTGTGCCGAGCAACAGATCATCATCCTGAATATCAGTAAGGGCATTTCCCTTGAAAATTGACGCAATGATCTTCTCAATGACGCCGAATTTCCTCAGCTTGGATGCGGTGCTAATCCAGATAGGCATATAGAACTTCCACGACATCACATCAATTGGGTTACCAGTGCCTTGCGGTATAGTACGTGAGGAGAAAGTTAGCCCGTCTTGAAATACCACACTCAGAGAGGTCCAGTCAATGAAGTTGTCAGTAGATTGTATTTCTAATGCAGGATTGAATAGGGCACCGAGTTGCTCAATGATCTGTAACTTCTGATTATAGTTCGTGGTCCACATGTCAACAGTGACACGCAGAGTATACGGAACTGGCATCAATCGTTCAATGGAGAATGCCTGACCTTGAACCTGCTCATATGATTGGGTTTCTGTATTGTATGAGCGTTGACGAACATTGATGCGGTCAACGAATGTAGGATCCTGCGTTCGCTTCTGGTCATATTCAAGTCCGCTGATGTAAAAGGTAATAAGAGGAGCACTCGGAAGATTGCTGGCACTGTTGTTAGCAACGATAGTTGATGCCTGCCTGCTGGAGTCACCATACATCACAGGAACTCGGACGATAATTTCATTACCCGCTGGATCTTTGCCCTTGGTCACATGCCAATTGGAAAAAATCTTTGCAAACTGGATTAGAAATCTGCGTATTTGGTTATCATAGAAGAATTCAGAAATTTTGTGCCCCAATGTATAAATAGTAGTGTAGATCGCGGCTTGCAGGCCCATCTACTCTAACACTTTAACGGAGTATCAGTATGATTATTTATCTTTATAAGAAAACCCACAGAACTACCGGGTTAAAATATTTGGGCAAAACTGCCGCGTCAGATCCACATCTATATCCAGGATCAGGAAAATATTGGTCGCACCATCTCAAAAAACATGGATTTGATTACGATACTGAGATATTAAAAGAGTGTACTACCCCAGAGGAGATTAGAGAATGGGGCGAATACTATAGTAAGTTGTGGAATATTGTTGAGAGCGATGAGTGGGCAAATCTCAAACCAGAGATGGGGGACGGAGGGGACGCTGGTCCTGAAGGCCGCAAGAAAATAGCCATGGCTCAAACAGGTAGAAAACATACACCCGAAGAAAATGCTCATAAGAGCATGAGGCAAACCGGTATTAAACGATCACCTGAATATTTAGAAAAGAAAATAGGGCTAAAGTATAAAACACCTAAACCAAGAACTAAACCAAATAAAAATAAAGGTATCCCTGGCTCACCTAAACTAAAAGCATCGGCTAAGATTAGTGCGCTGGCGCGAATTGGTGTCAGACAGGAAATAGTAGAATGCCCGCATTGTGGGAAAACAGGCGGGGCACAAACAATGCCTCGTTGGCACTTCAAAAACTGTAAACAGAAACCTTAAGGCACCGGCGGAAGTGGATCCGGTGCAAGTTGTAGTATTGAAGACAATGGTTGCTTCTGCGGCACCAGAGTGCCATCCGTCATCAATGTTTGATTGTCGTTGTTGATGAAACTTGATGTTTGCGACTTGTCTGCTGTCGTCATACCAGTGTCGGTTCTGACATTCGAGGATATTCTAATCCACAGTTGTCCGTCCCAGCGATATAGTAACTGCGGGAAGTAATCAATACGGAGAAAGTAGTCACCGATCTGTGGATTCGTCGGGAAAGTAATACCGGCGCCAGTTGGGAAACCGTTTGGTGCAGTGCCATCACCTGCAAGGTAACCAGTGGTGTATCCGAATGATCGCGGACTGCTACGAGCAATGTATTGGAATCTCGGATCACAATCTGCGCGATAGTCCATCACCGGAGTTATTGTTCCCGTGAATCCCACCGCTTCTGGGTTCTGATCAGCAGTGGCATACGTGTTATCAGCAGTTCCATAAGGTCCCGTGACAGCGCCCATTGATTGAACTGATAGAACGGACTCACCGCTTATCGGTCCTGACCCAGATCCTATTCTTGTCGGTGGCAACTCAATTGATTGCAAACTCATCTGAAGGAATTCTGCCAGCGGTTCATTTGACATGTCCGCTGTCATGTCCCATATACTTTGGATTGCCTGCTTGGAGATGCGAATAGCAGGACTTGCTGTCTTGAATTCAGGTGAGCGCATCATCACCACAGTTCCTACTGCCGGTGGTCCGCCCCCCGCAGTAACAACGATGTCAATAGGTGGTGCAGGTTGATTCAGTTTGTTTGAGTCTGCCCCGTATGTCGGAACAATGTATAACTTAGTGGTGTCGTATCCTGCTTTCGGTAACAACCTCTTCGCCTCTGCCAGAACAGCATCATTGATGGCGATGTTCTTGTTGTATGTCGCCAGGATATCTTTGAGATTCTGATTAGGATCAAGTTCCCAATACAAAGGATCCGGTGGCATGATTCCTATTGGAACATCTTGCTTGGAGATATAAGTCTTATCACCGAATGTAATTGAGTATCCCGCTGGGTATGTTTTTGTGGCATCCCATAGTCCGAGATAGTTATCCTGATTGATTGGCGCAGAGAGAATCTGTGAGAACTCTTGTGAGTCAACAAGCGGTTCACACTTGATACGCCATAGATGCGGGAACCAAGTCGGAGAGAAACCTTCGCTGGCATAGTTGCCATCAGTGACCTGATAGAAGCGCCTAAGCGATGTTGGTATCTTGTCATTCAGTGGATTGTAGTCAAGCAAATGCGGTAACTCAAGCACATCACCTACCATCAATTTACGGCCAACAAGGTCAATCATGGTGTTGTAGTGAACAGTGATGAACAGAATGTCGTTATTCAGGAACAGACCGAACTGACTTAGGTCGAAGTCCAGATTCTGTACGTTGTAGTGACCACGCAGCCTGATGATATCCGGTTCGTATGTTCGGTCTCGGTTCTCCATAAACAGCAGATCCTGGATATGAGTAGGATCCAGTGAATCGTACTGTGGTTGGGTAGCATCAACCGATGGGCCCTGATTTGTTGGTCCGAGATACTTGTGAATGTACAGATCCGTGGCGCCAGCCTGGAGCATCTCAGCAATGGTACGATCAATGTACCGGTAGTTATTTGACTTCTCCGGTGTGTAAAGGCTTAGGCGTGGAATTTTAGTTCTCCTTCGTAATCATACAGAATTACCCATTCCTTTTTGAAAACTCGTTGGTTTTTTCCTATCCACTTGGTATATTTGGTGTCACTAAACATAGAGTATTTATCACTTGACAACAAACCCGAGATAAGCTATACTGAAAGTGAGAAGAAAGGAAAGCAAAATGTCAAGAGTCACAATTCAAACAGCATACGCAGTGGAGTTCACTGAATATGAACGTGGTTGGGGTCAGAAGCCCTGGAGCACTGAACACTACGACAACGAAGCGGAAGCCCGTAAACGTGCGACTGACTACAACAACGAACACAACAACCTGGACTATGTCCCCGACTGGTACGTCAAAGCAGAATACAGAGGTCGTGTAGGTTGACAATAATACCCAAATCTGCTATAATACGGGTTACTGAAAGAACATCATGGAACCCGAAATCAAAGTCACCCGAATCAAGAATCGTTGGCATGCCCGACTGATTGAAGATGGGCGCGTACACTCTGAAATGGCGTGTGCCGAGCGTGAAGATATCGGCTACATCTGCCGTACTCTGTTGCGTTGGTACGACAAGTGCGGCGGTGTCAGCATCTACGCACACAAGTCCCGCGAACGCCTGAACACCAAAGAAACGAATCTCGGTGGCCCAATCGGACAGATTTGGCACTCGGGCTACTTTCTGACAACCCGTACCCAAACTTGACAATAAATCAGTTTGGGTATATAATACAGTTCAACTCGCAAAACGGAACAAAATGTCTTACATGCAACAAGCACTCCGCGAATGGGCCTGGATCGTGGGTGCAGAGCGTCCGGATCAGCAATGGCTCCTGACTGACTACGATTCGTGGGAACCAAACCCACACTATCAGGGTCCTGATCAAGGTCACCCCGAAGATTATTAGGCTTGACAATAATACCCAAATCTGCTATAATACTTCTATCAACTCGCAAAACGACACAAAATGACATACGACGAAAACATTGTTTCTGATCTGCACAAAGACGCTTTCGGGTTCCGCCCGAGTCAGAACTGGTGGGCAGATTGGGGTTCAATGAACCCGGTGGAAAAACAAGCCGAGTGGGACTCGCTGATCAGCGCGATGGAAGCCTCGTCTGTCGCTGAAAAAGAGGATGAAGCTCACGCCATCGAGGTATTTGAGATTCAAGTCACCCGTTGCAAACTCAATGGCGCGAAGTCCCGCGAAATGGCCCTGCGCTGGCTCATGGAAGGCTCACGCGCTGACGGCGACTGGGATTATTTCTGCTTCCTCAACGGTCTCCCCTACACTTATTTCAACAACACAAGATCGGAACTGCTCAATTCATTGGAGCATGAAAACGGATCTGTCCTACCTCTTTGACAATCAATCTAAATAGTGTTATACTGACACATAAGGAAACTCATGGCAACTCGTAAAATCAAAATCAAAAAGACAGAAGATCATTCACAAGTCAAGGCGCTAAACCCGCGTGACGCCGATCAAAAATATATGGGCGACGAACCGCTATTTGCGGAACAACCTATGCCCGAAAATCGTGGCTCTGCCATTGCCCGTTCACTGAACTGGTATCACCGCTTCTACACCAAGAAAGATGCCCGTGATATGCTGGCAACTTATCTTGACTTCCATGATCGCGTTGCCGATGGCAAGGTCATGCGTAAAGTTGACGATGCCGAATTCCGTCTGCCCACTTTTGCATGGCTGTCTCGCATGGTGCTGCGCGGCCTTGATCTGACTGAACATGAAATGCTGACACTGGAGAATGAAATCACCAGGTTGCTTCAAACGATTCACAAGCCCGAAGTCCGTAGTGCCAGTCAATTCGGCAAAACAACGAAGTCCCCGGATCAGGTTGCCACAGCAAAGACCAACATCCAAGAAACGATGCGCGAAAAGGCGCGTGAAGCCGCAGGTGAACTGGAAGGTCTCTTTGACGCATATATTGAATCCGGACAGCCCACGAAACATTCACTGCGTCCAATGGATGAAGTCTCCAAGAAGAATGTGCTGCCGCATCATATCAGCATGATCACCGAAGTCTGGACAAAGAAACTGAACGAAATGAAGGAAGTTCTGGTGACTAAGGACGCCCAAATGATTCAGGCGTATGCTCACTACTCCAAACAACAAATCAAGAACACCATCAAGTTCATTGAATTGGTGCTGAGTGATCTGAATAGTTACATCAGCGTCAAGAAGGCAGCGAAGGCTCCCCGTGCCCGTAAAGCGATTCCGGTGGAGAAGCAAGTTTCCAAGATGAAGTTTCTGAAGGCGTTTAAGGATCCGGCGACAAAGGTGGATCTGATCAGTGTGTCTCCGGTGAAACTGCACGGATGCTCTGAGGCGTATCTGTACGATACCCAGTTGCGTAAGTTGACCTATTTGGTTGCTGACGATTACTCCAAGACACTAACTGTCCGGGGAACAACGATTCTTGGCTTTGACTCAGTGAAGAGCCAGACGAAAACTCTGCGTAAGCCGGCTGAACAACTGAAAGAAATTATGGGCAGCAAACCCGCTGGTCGTAAGTTCTTTGAATCAATCAAGTCAGTTGGTATCACACCGAAGGGCCGTAGCAACGAGCGCACGATTATCGTCAAGGCTTGGTAAAAGGAAATGGGGGCTTCGGCCCCTATTCCTTCGCCTATTTTCTTGTGTTCTCTTCCTGAATAGTGTAGAATATCATTTTAGGAATAACATGATTGATCTGAATAAGTATGCTGAATTTGTCGAGGCCATAACAAGCCCGGCAAGCAATGACCTTCCCTCTTTTATCAACTCCGTTCATCGGGTTGCTGTCAACTCTGATGTAAATGTGCCGCTGCTACTGACCGGTGCCATGGGCATGTGCGGTGAAGCAGGGGAGTTTTCGGAGATTATCAAGAAGGTTGTGTTTCACGGTAAGGAATTGACCCAAGAGGTTCACGACCACCTTGTCAAGGAACTGGGCGATGTAATCTGGTATTGGACAAACACTTGTCGTGCCCTGGGCGTGTCACAAGAGGAAGTGATCGTTCGGAACATGGAAAAACTGATGCCGCGATACCCTGGCGGTGTCTTTTCAATTGATGCCAGCGAGAACCGCAAAGAAGGTGATATCTAATGGGAACGGACACCACAGATAAACTAATGGGTGCAATAACTTTCAAGATGGGCGCCTCTGAAATGCTGCGGATTGAGAAAGATCGGTTTGTTGTCCGTGGTGTTTCTATCGGAAGCGAACATGAAGCCGAAAAAGTATATGGCGCCTTCCGACAATGGCTCACCTGGGCCCTACTTCAACAACATTAGCCATGGCTCCTTCTCTGATAAATAGATTATCAGGGAAACACTATGGCCTCAGGACTTACATTAGACGAACTAAAACAAGAGATGTTTTCCAACCTGGGCTACAGGTTGGGTTCAGGCATCGTTGACATTGAACTTGACCCTACTCACTACGAAGCAGCATATCAATATGCCATAAGAGTGTATAGGCAACGGGCTCAAAACTCCACAGAAGAAACTTACACCCTGTTCACCACAGAAAAAGATGTGGATACATACACCCTTCCGGAGCAGTTCATCAACATCCGATCATTGTTCAGACGCACCGTTGGGCTTGATACAGGACCGGCATCATCCTCGTTTGATCCGTTCAGCAGCGCCATTCTAAACACTTATCTGCTGAACTACAACGCCGCTGGTGGTCTGGCCACGTATGATTTCTATGCAGGATATGTTGAACTGGCAGCAAGAATGTTCGGTGGCTATGTCATATACACATTCAATCCTGTGACTAAGGTGATGCGTATTGTGCGTGACCCTAAGGCAACCGGTGAGAAGATTCTCATCTGGGCCGACGTTCTGAAACCAGAAGAAGTCCTGCTGAAAGACCACGGATCAGGTGTTTGGATCATGGATTGGACACTTGCCGAACTCAAGGTTATGATAGGACAAGCCCGTGAAAAGTTCGCCATGATCGCAGGACCTGGCGGTGGTACTTCACTCAATGGCGCCGCGATGAAAGCCGAAGGCGAGAAGATGAAGTTGGATCTGCTAGAAGACCTGAAACGCTTTGTTGACTATTCACAGCCACTGACCTGGGTAATTGGTTAAGATAATACTTGCTTTTCGCTGAGTAATATTGTATAATCAATGTTCACAGGAGTATCATGCACAAAATAATCTCAGTGTCGGGATTCATCGGGTCCGGTAAGGATTCAGTCGCCGACTATCTCATCACCAAACACAATTTCAAAAAAATGAGCTTTGCCTCATCACTAAAAGACGCAGTGGCCTCAGTCTTTAGTTGGGACCGTGAAATGCTCGACGGACTCACACCGGAAAGTCGAGCCTGGCGTGATCAAGTTGACACATGGTGGGCAAAGCGTTTAAAAATCAAGCAACTGACACCTCGATGGGTTCTACAACAATGGGGAACTGAAGTATGCCGAACTCATTTTCATAATGATATCTGGGTTGCTAGTATTGAGAATCAACTACGAACAACCAATGATGATATTGTCATCACTGACTCCAGATTCAAGAACGAACTAAAGTGTATCAAGAGCGTCAATGGAACAACTATCAGAGTTCACCGCGGTCCGGAACCCGAATGGTATAAAGCAGCTTCAGATTACAACAAAGGTCCTGACGGAAACTGCGGATGGGCCATTGGTAAAGCGGTGCTTGATAAGCACAAGGTTCATGCCAGTGAATATAGCAGTGTCGGTTTGAAATACGATTACCATCTGACCAATGATGATACTCTGGAAACACTCTACTCAAGTGTAGACGCAATCCTCAATCAACTATCAGATCGCCACGGCGCCTACATTTATTCCCGTGATACTTAGTATAGTTACCAACGGCACATACTAAACCACAGTGTGGGCATTGTTTTTTGATTTGAGAAGGATGTGTCCCAGCGGCAATTCTTGCGAGATTTTGAGATGCCCCCAACAAATGGTGAGTGCCGTTTGATATTCGTCGTTGATTAGATTGTCGCTGAACCTCACCACCAATAAAGTTATGGGTGCCGTTTTTTGACGCTATTTGGCCCGGTAGTGTTCCTTCGTTACGCCGACTGATGGCAAGGTCTTTTTGGTGTTTGCTCCTTTGCCAGGCATGAGTACCATTTTCTACTTGCCGCCGGCATACCGCACGCTGCATTTCACCGCCTAACCAAGGGTGTGTACCATTCCGTACGCGCTCATTCTGTAGGTTGGCAGCAAGGTTGCCTTTGACCTCGGACGAAATATCCATTCGTTGAGCGATGCGTTGACACGCACCCCAATCTCCCTGCGAGAAATGAATGGCGTAGTGCTCCTGAATGGAGACCAATTTCAGATTTGCTAACTCGTTATTTGAATGATTTTTGTCTAAGTGGTGGATTTCATACGACCTACCGGCATCATCCTTAGGGATAGGACCATAGGCATCTGTCCAAATTTTTCTATATGTTGACATTTTTACTCCAGTAAGTTGAGGGCTATCCCAGTACTGGCCGGGAAAAGTAGCGAACTTGTTCACCCTCAGTGTATTTATCACCGGTGATTGTTATCAGGAACCAAGTCTCCTCTCTTCCAATTAACTTCCTTGCGCTTGACAACCTCGACACAGCACAGACAAATTGTTCTCAGGTTTGACAGTTCGATATTCTCCAGATTCCCATCAGTGTGATAAACTAGAAGTTGGCTTGGATAAATGGCATGAAAGCCACATAGATCACACACCACCTTCTTTCTGTACTTGCTCTGCTGCCACTGCGGCCTGCGCGGCCCCAACTTGGCATTCTTCCTGTTGCACTCATCGCACCTACTTCGGTAGTGAATAACATCGGCAGTATGGTAATTCACTGCACGAAAGTTCTTGTTACACTGCTGACAGATAGGTCTCATTCAATATTTATCAGAAACCTTCGGAAGGTACCATTTTTGTTATTACAGACACTTTTTTTGACAAAATGATAAATATCTATATGCATTTAGGGTGTAACCCTCATAATATTACTTAAAGGAAAAATAAAATGGCATTAACATCACCAGGCGTAGAAGTCGTTATTAGCGACCAAAGTCAATATCTTCCGGCAGCACAGGGTTCAGTACCGCTTGTGGTGTTGGCAACAGCACAGAATAAGGCTGACGCTTCGGGTGCGGCAGTTGCAGCAGCAACTACCGCAGCGAATGCCGGCAAGTTGTATCAAGTGACTAGTCAGAGAGATTTGGTTAATCTTTATGGATCACCATTCTTCTACAACACCACTAACGGAACACCTATTCAAGGATACGAACTCAATGAGTATGGCCTATTGGCTGCATACTCAGCATTGGGTATTTCTAATCGCGTTTATGTACTTCGTGCCGATATTGATCTGGCAAGTTTAGTTGGTAAAACTGGTCGCCCAACTGGCGCGCCAGACAACGGAGCCGCTTGGCTTGATACCACTACAACTACGTGGGGCATCTATGAGTTTAATGCCACTACAGGATCATTCGCAAATCAGTTACCGATCGTCATTACTGATTCAGCCGATCTGACTGCCGGAGTACCAAACGCAAGTTTAGGTAATATCGGTGATTATGCCGTGAATGCCATTCAACTTACAGGTACACCAATATCCAGTCCTGAATACTTCCACAAGACACCGAGTAATACATGGGTTCAAGTTGGTTCTCCTGATTGGAAAATGTCAGTACCTACATTGCAGGGTACTAACAACCCAGTTTCTACATCAGGAACATTTACTATTTCTCTTGGTGCATACAACGTAGTTCCGACTGTACCACAGGCACTTATCACTGCCGTGGCCACGGATAATTCCGGCATCGCAGGACTAATCAACGCCTTAGATTGGACTGACCTTTCAGCCGCTGTTGTGGATAGCAAGTTGTGCCTATACACCACAAGTAATTTCATTACAATTACTGTAGGGTCAGGAACAGTTCTGGCAGACATTGGTGTAACTGCTGGTGTCTATAATAGACCTTATATGTCGTATGGCACTTCGGCTCAAATGCCGCTGTGGCAAATCGGACAGACAACTCCGAGACCAACTGGTTCAGTCTGGATTAAGGTTGGTGCCGCTGGCATTGGATTAAATCCCGTGGTATCTGTCTATAATTCTACTGTTGCAGCATGGGTTAACAAAAATGTTTCTCTGGCAACGTCAGATTGGTTGGCGACAAATGCGCTTGATTCAACTGGCGGAAAGGCAATTCCAGCAGGAACAATATATGGCCAGTATTCGTATGATGCTCAAACAGTTCGTGCTCCGGTTTATCTATGGGAAAGATTTGCAACTGGTCCTACAGTGATCACCGGTGACACAATCCCTGCTTTCGCATCAGCTGGTTACATGAATGTATATGTATCAACTCCTAGTAGTAATTCACTTTCGGGCCCGTACCAAGTGACAGTTGGCATTTCAACTGCACCAGCAGCGGCAACAAACTTCGTCACTGCTTGGCAGAGCGCAAACATTCCGTATACCTCAGCCAGTGTTACAACTGACGGTAAGTTACAGATAACTCACACTGCCGGTGGAATCATAGAAATGGACGATGCTGTAACTAGTGGATTTGTAAATACTGGAACATCGAATGGCTTCATTGCGGCCGCAGGATTTGTTGCGGGTACCACCTCAGGATGTAAATATGGTCAGTTGTCAACTGTATCTGTGGTAGATGCTACTACATCCGCTGTTAGTGGTATTGGCACTGGATTAACTGCAAGCGTAGATTATAATGCATCCGGGTTTATTGGATTTAATATAGGTGGTACTGGTAGCCCAGCGGGATATGTAGTTGGTGATAAGGTTAAGGTTCTCGGAACTGCTCTAGGTGCCGCCTCTCCAGCAAATGATCTACAACTAGTAGTTACGGCTCTCAGTGGAGTAGGTGTACCTTCAGTGTTAACTTACTTTAGTGGTGATGCTCCTGACATTTACATGACCCAGTTGTCAAACTGGAGAGAGTTCACATATACTGCAAATGAAGGTCAACTCGTTGCTGCCCCGGCAAATAACTCAAACTGGTTCTATAGTGTCACTGATCAAGTTGACATCATGGTTCAAAAGGGTGGTGCATGGGTAGGATACGGAACAACTAACTTCAGTTCATCTGGGTTCCCAATGACCGGCGCAAATGCAACTGATCCCGCAGGTCCGATTATTGCTGCTTCAGCCCCAACACTACAAAATGGTGGCACAGCATTAGTATACGGTGATCTATGGATTGACACAAGTGATCTGGAAGTTTATCCAGTAATCTCTCGCTGGCAGTTGGTTGACACAGTTGCCCAATGGGTGCTGTTAGATAATACTGATCAAGTGGGTTCAACCGGTGTTCTGTTCGCAGATGCACGTTGGGCAACATCAGGTTCAATCAGCCCAACTGATGATCCAATGGTATCAATTGCAACTCTATTGGACAGCAATTATACTGATCTTGATGCACCGGAGCCAACTCTATACCCAACAGGTATGCTGTTATGGAATACTCGTCGCTCAGGTTACAATGTGAAACAGTTCAGAACGAACTACTTCAGCAATACGAACTTCCCTGGTGATTCGTTACCGGCGCAGAAAGATGCATGGGTAACAGTCAGTGGTAACCAGTCAAACGGTTCGCCATATATGGGACGTAAGGCTCAACGTGCCATGGTCGTTCAGGCACTAAATGCTGTTGTGGCAACTAACACTGATATTCGTGATGAGGACAATGCGTTCAATCTGATCGCTGCTCCAAACTACCCAGAGTTACAGCCAACTATGGTCGTGCTAAATGCTGACCGCGGTGAGACTGCGTTCATCATCGGTGACACACCAATGCGTCTTGCTGACGATGCCACTCAGATTCAAGCATGGGCAACCAATGCTGCTGGTGCAACGTCAACTGGCGAAGATGGATGTGTTACACGTAACACATATCTTGGTTTGTTCTATCCAAGTGGTATCACAAATGACCTGTCCGGTAATCTAGTTGCAGTACCATCGTCACACATGATGCTAAGAACATTACTGCGTAATGATAACATTGCTTATCCGTGGTTGGCACCAGCTGGTACTCGTCGTGGTAACATTGAAAATGCCACAAACATCGGCTATCTGAATGGTCAAACTGGTGAATTCCAGACTATCAAGACTCGCGTTGGTATTCGTGATGTACTGTACACAAACTTCATCAACCCAATGGTGTTCTTCACTGGAGTTGGACTGTTGAACTACGGTAACAAGTCCAGCTATAACTCATCAAGTGCAATGGATCGCGTCAATGTTGCTCGTTTAGTTGCATACATTCGTCGTCAGTTAACATTAGCGGCTCGTCCGTTTGTGTTTGAACCGAATGATGCGCTGACCAGACAACAAATCGCCGGTGTTGTTCAAACACTTATGGTTGATTTAGTGGCTAAGCGTGGTCTGTATGACTATCTTGTGGTGTGTGATGATTCAAATAACACCCCTGCTAGAATAGATCGTAATGAGTTGTGGATTGATGTTGCAGTAGAGCCCGTGAAGGCTGCAGAATTCATCTATATCCCGGTTCGTATTATGAACACAGGTGAATTAAAAGCGTAAGAAATATGGAGACTCTTCGGAGTCTCCATAAAAGATAAATAATATTAATAGGAGAATTACATGGCAACAGCCTCACAATCATTGTTTAACATGACCGTAGCATCTGACAATGCAGGCGGAAATCAGGGCCTGTTGATGCCCAAACTTCAATTCAGGTTCAGAGTTAACTTTTTAAACTTTGGCTTAGGTTCTGCTCTGGAGCTTACGAAACAGGTTATTGACTGCAACAGACCTAATGTCACTTTTCAAGAAATTACTGTTCCTGTGTATAACTCAACGTTGTATCTTGCAGGAAAACATACCTGGGCTGACCTAACAGTGAACATCAGAGATGATGCTCAAGGTGGCGTGTCAAAATCAATTGGTCAACAACTTCAGAAACAAATGGACTTTGTTGAACAAGCAAGCGCAGCAACTGGGCAGGATTACAAGTTCCAAACGAACATTGAAATCCTAGATGGTGGTAACGGCGGTAATGCTCCATCTGTGTTAGAAACATGGGAATTGTATGGCTGCTGGATTAAAACAGCTAACTATGATCAACTTGCGTATGCCACAAATGAAGCAGTTAAGATTGCTCTAACTATCAAGTTTGATAATGCAGTCCAGTCTCCATTAACAGGCGGAGTTGGCGCAGCAGTTGGACGGGCATTTGGTGGAACATCTTCTACTGGTATCGGGTCAAACGCAGGTTAATATCATACACTAGGAGTGTATGTCATTACTACCACCTAATCTTTTACAGGACGCTGTCGGAGCTTTCTTCGGCAGCGATTACCTACGGGATTACACCCACGCTTCAAAGACGTTTAGGGCGGACAATTATAAGAACGCGCCTAAACATAAATTTCTCTTCCATGTTTACTTTGATGTAAACACGGAGGCTCTACCTAATTGCCCCAATCCCACTTGGGGACTATTAGTAAAATCAATCAAGTTACCGAGTTATACTTTTGCCACTCATGAAATGAACCAGTATAACCGTAAGCGAATTGTTCAGACAAAGATCAAATACGATCCTATTGACATTGACTTCCATGATGATAATGGTGACATGATTCGTAAGCTGTGGTATAACTACTATACCTATTACTATAAAGATGCCACGCATATCCAAGGTGGAATGGGCGGGGCATCTTCAAGTCAACTACTACCAGGAACTACATACAACGAGCGGACTCAGTATCAACCGTCAATAACAGGATATGATGATTGGGGCTTCTCGGGAGAACCATCGGCCCTTTCAGTAGGAGCTACAAAGCCGCCGTTCTTCAAGAACATCACAATCTTCGGTATGAACAGGCACAACTTTTCTGCATATACTCTAATCAATCCGATCATTACTCGCTTCGGTCACGACACGTATTCGTATGCTGACGCTGGTGGTGTCATGGAAAATAAAATGACCATTGATTACGAAACAGTTAAATATTATGATGGTGCCATAGCCGGACAATCCCCTGATGCAATCGTAACCGGATTTGGTAATGTTGCCAATTACGACCGCACAAAAAGTCCGATATCAATACCTGGGTCCCAGAATTCTATTCTTGGTCCAAATGGATTAGTTGATGGTGGCCTTGGTGTGCTAAACGATTTACAGAACGGAACATTCTCCTTGAACACTCTGAAAACTCTCGGAACTACGATAAAGACAGCATCATCTATGAATCTGAAACAAGCAATCATAGGCGAAGGAACCGCGCTTGCCACACAAGCATTAGTTGTCCAGGCTGGAAAAGTAGATATGAATAGAAACCTCTTGAGCACTTTCCCGAGTTTCCCTGGCGTTGCTGGCAAGACACCTGCTAATGTTGTTACGACTCCGGCACCAGTCATCACCATTACATAATCATGGCAAAAATAGTAGACTCCCGTAACACCATCGTCCAGACGATCAAAATATTTGATTCGTTCTATGCATGGAATTCCATTGTAAATGGCAATGAATTTGATATTGTCAATGGATACTTCACCTCGATTATACCGAGCAAGAGTATCGCAGGTAACTTCACCGCCATGTTATTCAGAATCTCTCAAGAAACTGGCATCAATGTTTTGGAACTACTAGGGTACATCAAGGGCATTACTAAACTACAGATGAATCAGATTCTGGCGTATTACCTCAATAGTTTCAAGTCAAAGACATCTCTATACGGGGTAGGTGTAATCCCTCAACCTAATCAACCAGTGTCGCGTAACATCGTCCTTTGATATGCAAAGAGGTAAGTATGCTCAGGGCTTATTCACTCCCAAGAACCCTGAAAAATACATAGGCAAGGGAACGCCGAAGTATAGATCAAGTTGGGAGATGGCCATGATGACCTTCTTTGACAACAATGATCACATCCTACACTGGGCCAGCGAATCAATATCGGTTCCGTATCGTCATCCATTCACTGGTAAAATCTCCAACTACATTCCTGATTTCTTCTGTGTATATGTGGATAACAAGAATAAACAACATGCCGAAATCATTGAGGTGAAACCGAGGTCTCAGACTATCATGACTGAAGCCAGAAATAAAGGTGATCAACAACAAGTCATCATCAATACTGCTAAATGGCAAGCCTGTCAGGCATATTGTAAACGAAATGGCTTCACCTTTCGCATTGTAAACGAGCAGGACATTTTTGCCAACGGCCGTCCAAACCGATAAATAGGGTATGTCTAAAAAATTAGAAGAACTGTTCTCCCTTCCATCATCCCCAGTAGAATCAGAAGTAGTTCCTGATGTTGCTACTTTGGTCACCATTGACGCTCTTTCAAATCTGGAAAAAATTGAATCCGCTCTACCTGCGGTCCGTGGGTTAGAGGCTGCTGATAGCGATATGGATGAGTTAGCTGACCTGGCCAAGAACTCATATAAAGACCTCATGGACCTCGGACTTCAAGTTGAAGCACGATTCTCCGCTGAGATTTTCAACTCAGCAGGAACCTTTTTAGGGCATGCCATCACTGCTAAAACAGCAAAACTGAACAAAAAACTCAAGATGATTGAACTTCAACTGAAGAAGGCAGCACTTGACCAAAAGGTTTCCAGCAAGGTTGAAGAGATTGAATCAACACCACTAGGAGACGGAAAAACTCTGGATCGTAATGAACTTTTGAAGATTCTGTCTGCCAAAAATAATGAATAGTGATAAATACTTATATATAGGAACAAACATGATCAGCCTAAAACAATACATCGTGGAAAGCGTCAGGTCGTATAATTATACGATCAAGATCGCCGGAGATGTCGATAAGAACTTCATTGAAATGTTCAGATACAATCTGAATAAGTTCGATCCAATCTCCATTGGTGATCCAACTACCACCCCGATTCAAAAGGATCCGTATGGTTTCCCAGGAGTTACAAATCAACCCGTGACAATCATCAAAGCCGAGTTCAGGTATCCTGCAACTGAGCCGATGATCCAACAGATTGCCATGTTACTCGGTCACAATATTAATCTGGTCCGAGTAGTCACTTCTGACTTTGATGACAGCATCAACTCTGAGGCAGAGGGATATGCAAATCAAGCAGATCACAATCCATTGCTGAATCATGCTGAGTTGGAAGACAACGGCAAAGAGGCTTCTAAAGAATACGGAGATTCATATCTTAGTTCCATCAAGAAACAATCTGAAGGATCAAAGATTGACATTCCATATGCAGGTAAAAAGACGCCAGATGCTTTTGATCCATTCAAGCAACCTGTAATGGACAAAGCGGGCATCAATAGCCCGATGAGTAAGCACACACAACCAGCAAGGCCTGCGACAGGCGCATCCAAATAAGGAAATATATGAACATTTTAGACATGATGAACAAACTAACTGCGCTTTCGCAACCTATCGTTGAAGCAAAAGAAGAAAAGACTACTCACAAGGGTGGCACTGTTACTTCCGACGAAAAAGGATCAAAGCACAAAGGTAAATACGGCACTGCTTTCCAAGGTGACGAAGATGATGAAAAGACTGATGACTATGGCAAGAAGAAGAAAGCCAAGAAAGCAGTTGAGCCTGCTGAGAAGCGTGGTCGCGGTCGTCCAGTGAAACCAGAAAACAAGGCAGCAAAAGATAAGCCAGATTGGTCCGGTTTCGGTGCTAAGAAGGATGTCAAACTGAAGCCGTGGGACAAGAAGAAAACAACAAAGCACTCATTGAAGGACTGGATTGAACACGCAGAAGCATCATTGAATGAAGCCTCTACGTTAACTCAAGGCCCACTCCCTGCTGGCGGCGCATCTTTTAAGAATGCCCAGGGTCAAACTGTGGCACAAACTACGAATCAACAGGCAACTCAAGCGGTGGCTTCTGGTTCTGTAAATGTGGCTGATCCATCTAAACCCGGTCAATTAAAAGAAGTTGAGAAGAATCATATGGGTGAAACTGAGTATCATGGATACTACAAATGGAAAGTGGCATGCCGCAAAGCAGGTGCCGTAGAGTTTGTGGGTGATCGTGATATTGACGAAGGACATGACTCACGTGGTAAGGCAGTCGGTGAATGGGACGGCGTAGTAGGTTCAGTGTACGGTGATGCACACAAGCAAAAACCTGCTGTCGGGCAAATGGCAGAAGCTGGTGAATCACCGGAAGATATTGTTCGCCAAAGTCGTAAAGCAAGCCGTGATGCTGATGATGACATGTGGGCAGCTAGTCGTGGTAAAGGGCAAGGAGCTAATGATTTAGCTGCTACAGCCCGTAAAAACAAACAAGACGCCGGCTCAGATCGTTGGGCGGCAACGCAAGGCAACAGTCGAATGGCAGAGGGTAAGAAAGCAAAGCCAGACTTCCTTGATAAAGATAAAGACGGTAACAAGAAAGAGCCGTTCAAGAAGGCTGTGAAGGACGCTAAGAAGAAGCCAGTCAAAGAAGGTCAACTCAACGAACTCTCTCCGAAAACTCTTGCCTCTTATGTGAAGAAGGCAAGTGATTCCAGGACTAGAAATGCTGGTAGCGATGCTTATGATATTGGATATAGCGATGCCTCTCCAGAAGAAAAAGGTCCGTATATAACAGGCAGACTCAAATCACTCAGGCATTCTCCTGAATATAGACAATCAGCCGCAAAGAACGTAAGGCGCGGTCAAGGAATCAACAAAGCGGTTGATCGTTTATCATGGGAAGCTGATCCTACTATTGACGAAGGCTCTGAACAGGGTGTGACAGTGTATGGTAATCGTCAAGGTTATTATGCCTGGACACCAAACTCTGGTGTTCTTGCACTTACTTCGGGAATTAGCGGCCCTATAAGAACACAAACATATTGGAAAAACACCAAAGGCACCGATCCACAAATACAACAATATGTGTCAAAAGCTATGAAGCCAGTGGAATTTAGTGAGTTGCCTAGACAAGCACAACGAATTATTAGCAGACATCTACTAGGTCAAGGTGTGGCGGAAGGCAGAATGAAGGACCTATCTATGGACTTGGGGAACAAGAAAGACAGTTTGCCTGATGCAGAGTTCAAAAAGAAATATGGAAAGAGCAAGGCTGATATGACTAAGGACACAAAACAGGATCCGAAGAAGCCAGTGAGCAAGATCAAAGAGAGTATCATCCGCGAATCTCACGACACGATGAAGCACATCATCAGCAAGTTCAAGCACGAAGTCAAGAACTTTGTTGCCGGAGAAGAATTAGATCAGGATCTGTATGATGCGCTGTATGATTACTATTGCGACATGGGCGAAATGCCGTACGGAACAATGAAGGCACGTGATGGAGATCCATTTGAATGGGTAATGCAACGCTTTGACCGCGATGTTCAGGAGCATGATGTCCCAGTAGATGAGTCTCTAAATGAGCCACATCCAGTTGATGTGCCTGCATATATGCGACAGATGCAAGGTAAGGGCGGAGAAAGTCGTTTTCCGCTGACGTTGGATCAAGTTAATGCTAACGATAGCCTGTCACACGGTCCTAATCTCAAAGCAGCAGGTGATAGACTTGCCACAGCGAGCCCATGGGATGCTGCCCCGGTTGCAAACGTTCAATTTGAAGGCTGGGAAAAAGAACTTGACTCTCTATTGAGTGAAGGTATGAACGTCACTGCTAACACCGGACTCGGTGATGGCCCTGACTCAGTTACAATCTCGGCAACTGACGAAGATGCACAACATCTGTTAGCAATCGTCAAGTCTGCTGGTCTCGGTATGTTTGCCGGTGATACACAAGCAGATCCAGAAGGTTCTCCGCAGATGTCCATCCAGTCTCAGAATAATCCTGAAGCGGACATTGAAGTGGTTGACGATCACGATGATATGCTCGGCCTCATTCGCAAGATGACCGGTCAAGGTGGACAACCTGGCACAGCAGAAGTTGAAGTTGATGAAGGCGGATGTCAAGCATGTGAATCTGGCTCTTGCCAAGAGCATGGTCAGCAAGTAACTGACGAAACAGAAACTCCTGATCAGGCTGAAGCAATGGCTGCCGAAAATACTCCGACCTTCGGAGCACCCGAAGCTGAAGGATCCTCTGAAGAAGAAGTAGCGCAAGCCACTGAAAAACTAGAAAAAGTCCATGATGCATGGAGTGAAGCAGGTGAAGGAGAGACCGAACCCGTCGCTGACACCGGTGAAGAAGAGGCAGAGGAACCAGCCGAAGAAGAAGGCGAAGAGGCAGAGGAACCAGCCGAAGAAGAAGGCGAAGAAGAGGAAGAAAAAGAAGAAGTCACTGAATGGGCCAATGATGCAGGTGGCAATTTAGAGGATGAAACTTTTGAATCTGACATTGACTTCATGCAGAACGTCATTACTGGTGGCTTAAATGGCAGAAAGCGCACTCAATCAGTGGGTAGCCCTGTTACAGTCGCATCTACGCCGATGAAAGAATCAACTGATCTTTTAAAAGATTGGGTAAAATTAAGCGGACTATAAGAAGCTGCGTTTAGAAGATAGCCCGGTTCGCCGGGCTATTTTTTTACCTACGAGGTTTTATTCCGTGCGATAAATACTTAATGAACAATATAAGGTAACCGATGAGTCAGCAGAACATAGATTTCGGTGCGTTCCCCAATGATCCCGATGCAGATGCAATTCGTTCAGCGTTTCAGAAGGCGCAAAATAACTTCACAGAGTTATATAACACATCAACCGGGGCCATCACAACTATTACCGCCGGTGCCGGGGTACAAGTCAATCCGCCTTCTGGTAATGTACTGATATCGGCAAATATAGCCTGCGTCAGAGTTCATACATCTTCGTTGAGCATAGGACGAGATGCCAATGGCAACACTGACACAACAATCACAAACTCAGTTCAAAAGCTAGTCATTGACATAAACCCCAATAACGTATTTTCAAATAGTTTTGCATCAGTTGGTAATGGTCTGGCGAACCTCACGGGTACGTTGACTTTTGCCGCTAGTAGTCAGCCAAATATTACATCTGTTGGTACTCTCGGTAATCTATGGGTAGGTGGAATTGAAGTTATAAACACATCTGGATACTGGGTGGGACCACAGGGTGGTATCAGCGGATATTCTGGTAGATCAGGATTCTCAGGTACACAAGGTGACTCGGGTACATCAGGTTGGTCAGGAACGTCAGGGACATCCGGATTAGGTCTGTCTGGATACTCAGGTTTCTCGGGTATTGGATCGTCGGGCTACTCAGGTGTATCGGGTGCCAGTACATCGGGCTACTCAGGTATCAGTGGTATAGGAATATCAGGTTACTCGGGTATCTCCGGAGCAAGCACATCAGGCTATTCGGGTGCCAGCGGCGTCGGAACATCAGGCTACTCAGGATTCAGCGGCGTTGGAATTTCAGGTTACTCGGGCGCATCTGGTATATCAGGTGCAACTGGTTCAGCCGGTGGAGCATTTACTTATACACAGGCTGCGCCTGCTACTACGTGGAACATTCCGCACAACCTTGGTGTGCAGTATGTCAATGTTGAAGTTATTGATGCCACGGGTAATAGTTTTGCAGGAAGATATGACTTCCCGACAGTTACGTTTGTCGACTCAAATAACGTCACGTTAGTATTTACAAGCGCAGTTGCTGGGTTCGCCTCAGTAGCATCTGGTGGCGGCGCATCCGGTTTCTCCGGAACATCAGGTATGCCAGGTGCCGCAAGTGCCAGTGGATATTCTGGATTCTCTGGAACGAGTGGCGTAGGAACATCGGGCTACTCAGGTGTATCGGGACTTGGTCTATCGGGCTACTCAGGTGTATCAGGTGCAAGCACATCAGGTTACTCAGGTGTATCAGGTGCAAGCACATCAGGTTACTCAGGTGCAAGTGGCGTCGGAACATCAGGCTATTCAGGTTTGTCGGGATTTGGAATATCGGGCTACTCAGGCGCAAGCGGCATTGGATCATCAGGCTACTCGGGTGTATCAGGTGCCAGTACATCGGGCTACTCGGGTTGGTCAGGTACCAGTGGTTCCCCCGGTTCAGCAGGAGGCGCATTTACTTACACGCAATCATCACCGTCAACTACATGGACTATTCCACACAATCTCGGTGTGCAATATGTCAATGTTGAAGTCGTTGATGCAACTGGTAATAGTTATGCCGGTAGATATGACTTCCCAACGGTTACATTCACTAGTACGAATACAACTACGTTGACATTTACCACAGCAGTTACTGGACATGCATCAGTTGTATCTGGTGGTGGTATCTCTGGCTTTTCGGGAACATCAGGTATGCCAGGTGCAGCAAGTGCCAGTGGATATTCAGGTTGGTCGGGAACATCTGGTGTTGGGACATCAGGTTACTCTGGTGTGTCGGGGCTTGGTCTATCAGGCTACTCAGGTGTATCAGGTGCAAGCACATCAGGTTACTCAGGTGTATCAGGTGCAAGCACATCAGGTTACTCAGGTGCAAGTGGCATTGGAACATCAGGTTACTCAGGTGCTAGTGGCATTGGAA
>Ga0194060_10000592_pt1 | contig 26326 bp, 19 predicted proteins | sample SepL225m_MetaG_FD_163427 | JGI IMG/M metagenome (GOLD analysis project Ga0194060, IMG submission 163427) | Anoxic zone freshwater microbial communities from boreal shield lake in IISD Experimental Lakes Area, Ontario, Canada - Sep2016-L222-5m | ecosystem: Environmental > Aquatic > Freshwater >... | reverse complement strand
AAGCGGCGCCTAAAAAAGCAGTAAAGAAAGCAGCTCCAGCTAAAAAAGCAGCTCCTAAAAAAGTTGTAAAAAAAGCGGCTCCAGCTAAAAAAGCAGCTCCTAAAAAGAAAAAAGCTGTTAAAGTAGTAGTGGCAGCTCCAGTAGTTGTTGCACCTGCTCCAGTAGTTGTAAAAAAAGCAGCTCCTAAAAAGAAAAAAGCTCCTAAAAAAGTAGAAGCACCTGTGTTGTTTGCACCGGTTGTTGAAGTAGTTGCAACTCCAGAAGTTGTTGTTGCTGAAACACCTGTAACTCCAGTAGCTGAATAAAGCTTTGCTTTAAATAATTATAGTACAAAAAAATCCTGCCATTTTTTAAATATTGGCAGGATTTTTTATTGCGTATATGACCCAATTGTTTTATTAAACCAACATGCGCAAAGGCTCTTCTAGTAAGCTTTTTAGCGTTTGTAAAAAGGCTGCACCTGTTGCGCCGTCTACTACTCTATGATCGCAACTTAAAGTAAGTTTCATTACATTTCCTGGAACTACTTGGCCATTTTTTACAACTGGCACTTGTGCAATGCCACCTACTGCAAGTATACATGCATCTGGTGGATTGATGATGGCTGTAAATTCTTCTATGCCAAACATTCCTAAATTAGAAATAGTGAATGTGCTGCCTTCCCAATCGGATGGTTGTAATTTTTTATCTTTTGCTTTTTGTGCAAAATCTTTTACTTCTGCATTAATTTGACTCAATGATTTTGCATCGGCAAAACGCACAACAGGAACCAATAGTCCTTCTTCAACTGCTACTGCTACACCAATATTTACATGGTGGTTATAACGAATGGTATCGCCTAACCAACTACTATTAACTTTAGGATGTTGTTTTAATGAAAGTGCCACTGCTTTTAACACCATATCATTGAAGCTAATTTTTACTTTAGCCACTTCATTGATTTTGGTACGTGCTGCAACAGCTGCGTCCATATCAATACTCATGGTTAAATAAAAATGTGGTGCAGTAAATAAACTTTCACTCAATCTGCGTGCAATTACTTTGCGCATTTGAGAAACAGGAACTTCATCGAAACTAATTTGTCCTGCTACTGTAGCAACTGAAACACTAGGTGCTGCAGTGGTTGCTGCTGTTGAAGTAGCTGCTGTTGCTGGTGTGTAGCCGTCTATATCTGTTTTGGTAATACGTCCATTATCGCCAGTTCCTTTTACAAAACGTAAGTCAATGCCTTTTTCTGAAGCCACTTTTTTAGCCAATGGAGATGCAAAAATGCGTCCTTCATTAACTACAGTGTTTGCAACTGCAACTGCAACTGGTGCTACTGCTGAAGTTGCTTTTGCTACTGCAACTGGAGCCTCAGCTATAGGTGCTGAACCTGCAGATTTTGATGCTGCAACAATGGCGGCAATATCTAAACCAGCATCGCCAATAATGCAAAGTAAATCGTTCACTAATATTTTCTCTCCTGCTTTTGCGCCTTGGTATAATAAAATACCGTCTTTATAACTTTCAAGTTCCATGGTTGCTTTATCGGTTTCGATATCTGCTAACACTTCGCCTTTTTTTACTTTATCGCCTACTTGTTTTTGCCATCCTGCAATAACCCCTTCTGTCATGGTATCACTTAATCTTGGCATCATCACTACTTCCTCCATTGCACTAATATCAATTGCTGTAGATGTTGCAACTGCTGCTGGAGCTGCCGCTGGGGCCGCTGCAACTGTTTCGTTAGCACTAGATTTTGCCAACAAGGCACTGATATCTTCGCCAGCCGTTCCAATTATGGCCAATAAATCGTTTACTTGTAATTTTCCACCCTTACCAGTTCCAATATGTAAAAGCGTTCCTGCTTGGTAACTTTCTAGTTCCAAGGTTGCTTTATCTGTTTCAATTTCTGCTAATAAATCTCCTTTACTAACTGTATCTCCCACTTGCTTGTGCCAAGCCGCAATAACACCTTCGGTCATTGTATCACTTAGTCGGGGCATTAATATCGCTTCAGCCATAGTTATATTGCTCTTTAAAATGTGTTGTGAAATTAAGGTAAAAAAAAGAACCAAGGTAAAAGAACCCCAATTCTGTGGGATAAAAAAGGTTTTGGGGATAAAAAACACCCAAAATCACAAATACCAAATTGCATTATTCAAAAATATTATCTCTATTGCCCCTGCGATAAACTATAGGTTTTCTTACCGTCCCAAGTGTTTAATAGCTCTGTTGAACACACTTTATAGTCTTGAATCATGCGTTTATAGAGTTCCAAAATTTCTATTTGGGTCACTGGAATTTCTCCAATGCTTTCAAAACGAATATGGTATTGGTTAACTAGGTTGGTAAAAACCGAACCCTTTGGCCATACCTGCGTGCCCCTATTGCTAATATTTACCAATTTAAAAATATCAAGTGTATGCTTCAAACATTTATCGGCAATCACTTGCGGTTGTTCGTTGCTTTCAATAAACATATCTACCCCAATAATTTCTTCATTTTCTATTTCTTTACTTTCCAACATGGGATTGTTATTGAGCATGAAATGGGTTGGAGTAACATAATGGTTTTGAATAGCAGGTTTTGGATGGTGTATTGGCAGCTTTCCAAAATTATTAATAATAGCAGATGCAAATTCTGTAGTGTTTAAAGACTTGGTACTTCTATCTCCAAAATCACCTGTATGCACGCCACTTTCTAAAGTATACAATAATGCATTTTCAATCATGGCCGATTTTTCCATTAACCCCAAATGACGCAACATGCCAAATCCACTTAATAATAAAGCCGTTGGATTGGCAATATTTTTTCCGGCAATATCTGGTGCAGTTCCGTGCACTGCTTCAAAAATACAAATATGGTCTCCAATATTAGCAGATGGTGCAAAACCCAATCCACCAACGAGTCCTGCACATAAATCACTTACAATATCTCCTTGTAAGTTGGTTAATACAACCACATCAAATAAATCGGGCCTCGAAACCAATTTCATACAAAGGTCATCAACAATTACATCGTCGGCATTTAACTCCGGGTATTCTTTTGCAACTTTATAAAACACTTCTAAGAACAAGCCATCAGTCATTTTCATGATATTCGACTTGTGTCCGCAAGTGATTCTTTTGGCCCCTTCTTTTTTGGCCATTTCAAAAGCATATTTAATTAATTGCATGCTACCTGGGCGGGTAATAAATCTTCTACCCAATGCTACATCGTGAGTTAGCATATGTTCTATTCCGCCGTAAGTATCTTCAATATTTTCGCGAACAATTGTAATATCAATAGGTATACCTGCTTTACTAAAAACAGTATCTACTCCATGAAGGGTTTGAAAAGTTCTTTTATTTGCGTAAGTGTTCCAAGTTTTTCGAGCAGTAACATTTACGCTTTTTACACCCTTGCCTTTGGGCGTTTCCATAGGGCCTTTAAATAAAATTCCCAATGACTCAATGGTTTCTTGTGCAGCAGGTGTCATTCCATTGCTATAACCCTTATCAAACACCCATTTTCCCATCTCTACAAACTCGTATTCTAACGGAACATCAGCAGCTTTAAAAATTGTTAACACCGCATCCATCAACTCTGGACCTATCCCATCTCCTTTTGCTACTGCTATCTTTGTCATAATACTTGATTTATGGCCGCAAAATTAACATTTGTATGCTTAGGATGACTATTAAATTTGATTTACAAGTGTTAAAATGGGTTTATTTGATAGCAGATTAAGAATTATTTAAAATTCAAAAGTTTGAAGCATTTATAATACCATTTTGTATTGGATTTACTTACATTTACCAAAAGCAAACAATTACAAATGGTATCAAAAATTTCTGAAGGCGTTGAAGTTAGCGTTGAAGTATTTTACCAAAATGATTATAGTAACCCTATGAATCAAGACTATATGTTTGCCTATCGCGTAACCGTTGAAAACCACAATAGTTTTGCTGTAAAATTGTTACGACGACATTGGTTTATTTTTGATAGCAATGGCGAAAATCGCGAAGTAGAAGGTGAAGGTGTTATTGGTATTCAACCTGTATTAAATCCATCCGAACAATACCAATATGTAAGTGGTTGCAATTTAAAAACAGAAATGGGTAAAATGCATGGCACTTACCTAATGGAAAATCAAAATAACAAAGAACAATTCTATGTAAATATTCCCGCGTTTGAAATGATTGTTCCGTTTAAAAATAACTAACCAATTTCCTTTATAATTCTTCGCTTAATTAGGCCGATACTTTGCCTCTTCAAAAATTTGTTTTGCTGGCGTTTGCATTAAAATATCGGGCGATACCATTCCTTTTTTATTTAGCCATTTTAATACAATATTAGTGCCCACATATTGGCCAATCAAACCAGGGGCATCCGTACTTATTGCAGGTGTATTTGGGCCATCATTCATATAGTCTTTAGTAATATCTGGATTTGATTCGTAGAGTAAATTATTCTGTATAAAATAACGCCAAATACTTGCTTCATTACTATTGCAAGTTGCTAGCTGTAAAGCTGTGAAGCCGGTTGTGAGCGTGTCGGCCATATTGGGTAAAAATAATTTAAGTAAGTATTGGCGCTTGCCTGCTTCCACCATTTGTTCCACCAAAGGCTTACCCAAATTTTTATTAGGATACATATCATCAATAATATTTTTCATACAATTCACAGGAATATAAGCTTGGTCGAATCGTCGAGAAATATAACTAGGATATAATTCCTGGGCCATTTCTGTATTATATAAAGAATAATTATTGCCCATGTATAATTGTAAGCCAATTCCAAAAGCATAGGTAGTAATAATATTTCCGTAACTATTAATAGGCCCAATAAAGGTTACCAGCTTAGTTGGAATGGCATATTTGGGATAATAATATTTTACAAATTGTAAGCCCTTATTTAATGCTTGCTCGATTGGTTTAATATTGGAAAATAGTTGCTTGGTAGAATCAAAGAGTCTTCTATAAGTGCTATGAAATAAGCGAATATCTTTTGATGCACTATCGGGCGTGGTACCAAGAATATTAAATAAATAATCTTTGGTAAATCCTGGATAGTCGTTATTTAACTTAAATAATGCTTCGTCTATATGATTGGTATCAACACTAAAAAAAGCTTGTTCAAAACGAATTACTTGCAGATTAACTTTAATTCCGGAAACATCTGGCGTTTTAGGCCCTTGTTTACAAGCGAACAAAATAGATAGTGCCACATAGAAAAACACGCTTTTCGAACCCATTATTTTAATATTTTGTATTAGTTTGATAAACATAATCATTTAATTCTTGTTTTAAGCTGGCCGATTTGGCAATAATTCGTGAAATTTGTACCATGAAGATTTTCATTGCCCAGCAAAATTACCATATTGGCAATTTTGAATACAATATTCAAAAAATAATTTCAGCCATTGAAACGGCCAAAGCAGCTGGTGGCGATTTGATTTTATTTAGCGAAATGAGTGTATGCGGATATCCCGCCAGAGATTTTGTGGAGTTCAATGATTTTATTGCCAAGTGTTATGATGCCATTGACCGAATTAAAATACACGCAGATACTATTGGGGTACTCATAGGATCCCCTGCAAAAAACCAATTTCAAAAAGGGAAAAGTTTATTTAATGCAGCTTTCTTTTTGCATGAACAAAGCATTAAAGCAGAAATTCACAAAACGCTTTTACCTACTTATGATGTGTTTGATGAGTACCGATATTTTGAACCTGCTTACGAATGGAAAACTGTTTTATTTAAAGGCAAGCGTTTGGCCATTACTATTTGCGAAGACATTTGGAATTTAGGCGATAATCCTTTGTATAGAATTTGTCCAATGGATTTACTAATGCAAGAGCAACCAGATATTATGCTCAATTTAAGTGCCTCTCCTTTCGATTATACGCACGACGAAGACCGTAAATCGGTTATAAAAGCAAACGTTTTAAAATACAAAATTCCCATGTTCTATTGCAATGCGGTAGGCAGTCAAACAGAAATTGTATTTGATGGTGCTTCTATGATTTTTGATAAAGATGCCAATTTATGTCAATCAATTCCACTCTTTAAAGAAGCATTAATTAGCGCAACAGTTAATGCAGATGGCTCGATTGATGGAAGCATTTTAGAACCTGCTAGCCGAGTGCCAGATAAAGAATTAAATCCTGCAACACTAGAGCCAACACTCAATATAGCACAGGTCTACGATGCACTGGTGCTGGGCATTAGAGACTATTTTTCTAAAATGCAATTTAGCAAAGCCATCATAGGTTCTTCTGGTGGAATAGATTCAGCAGTAACGCTGGCACTTGCTTGCGATGCACTAGGAAAAGAAAATGTACGTGCCATTTTAATGCCTTCTCCTTATTCAACAGATCATTCTGTTAACGACGCTGTTGCACTAAGTAACAACTTAAATAACCCTTACGATATTATACGCATCAATGATGTGTACGAAACTTTTTTACAAACCCTAGAACCCATATTTAATGGACTTCCTTTTTCTTTGGCAGAAGAAAATATTCAGAGTAGAAGCAGGGGAAATTTGTTAATGGCCATCTCCAATAAATTTGGATACATTTTATTAAACACTTCCAATAAAAGCGAACTCGCTACTGGTTACGGAACCTTATACGGAGATATGGCTGGCGGAATAGGCGTATTAGGTGATTGTTACAAATTACAAGTCTATGCGCTTGCCAATTATATAAACAGGAACAGTGAAATTATTCCAAACAATATTATTGATAAAGCACCAAGTGCAGAATTAAGGCCCAACCAAAAAGACAGTGATAGTTTACCAGACTATGCAGTGCTAGACCAAATACTCTATCAATATATTGAAAAAAGACAAGGTCCTGCAGAAATTAAAGCATTAGGTTTTGATGCTGCACTAGTAGATAGAACACTAAAGATGGTAAACACTAACGAATACAAGCGCAACCAATTCTGCCCAATTATTCGCATCTCTCCCAAAGCCTTTGGTGTTGGCAGAAGAGTACCTATTGTTGGAAAATATTTGAGTTAATCTACTATTTAATCGTGCATGACCATTAAGGGTAAATGGCTATGAAACGCCAATTTTTTGGTATGGCTCTTCTTAAATAAACTATCAAAGAATCCGTGTTTTTTAGGCATGGTAATGATCAAGTCAATTTTATTTTTTTCGGAAAATAAATTAATCCCTGCAGTAAAAGATTCGTTTTCTATAAAATGATAGGTTGGTGAAAATTCTTTTAATAGCCTATCTAAAATCATGTTTTCGAAAGAATGGTCTATAACATGTTTTGAAGGTGTGTTTACATGAAGCACATGCAATTCAGCTCCTGTAATTTCTAATAGTTGGGTTAATGGCTTCAAGGGTGTTGTTTCTTCTACTTGTTCAAAATCACAAGCCAACACTAGTTGATTAATTTTTTCAAAAACTGCATTTGGCGGCACTATAATTACAGGCAATTTAGAATGTTGCGAAACACTTACCGCATTGCTTCCTATAAGTGTTTCTGTTACGGCTCCTCCACCTGTAATACCTATCACTACTAGATCTGCAGATGCTGCTGCACAGAGTTCATTAATGCCTCCTGTTAAAATATTATATTCACTAAAAGTATCAATTTGAATACCACTACTGTTCAATAATTCTAAAGCAGTCTTTGCCTGGGTTAACCCTTCTTGACTACTTTTTTTCATTAAATCAATATCTAATAATTGCACCGTAGGAACCATTGGGTCTACACTAACTGGTGCTTGATACGCATTATACAACACAATACGTTTTATACCATATTCCTTAGCCAATGCCAATGCATAATTACTAGCATTGGTAGCTGTTGCAGAAAAATCAATTGGAACCAATATCGTTTTCATATGAATAGTATTAAGGAGTTGATTGAATTTTGTTCTCTAAAATTAATTCAAGCAATAGCCTTAATCTATGATATAAATCAGCAATTAAGTGGTATTATGAAACCATTAGAAAAATGAACAATAGTAAATTGAAATATTTGGTGGATTGTTTTAAAAGAAAGAGGCGGTACCAAGCATTTGATACCGCCTCTTTGCTATTTATAATAACAGTTATTACATATTTTCTATAATGCCTGCAATGCCTTGTCCACCGCCTACACAGGCTGTAACCATGGCATATTTTTTTTGCAATCTTTTCATATCATTTAAAACTTGTACGGTTAATTTACAACCGGTACAACCCAATGGATGACCAAGTGCAATAGCGCCGCCGTTAATATTTACAATTGCTGGGTTTAAACCTAATTCGCGAATAACCGCTAATGACTGAGAAGCAAATGCTTCATTCAATTCAATTAAATCTATATCTGCCAAATTCATATTGGCCTGTTTTAATACTTTAGGAATAGCCGCAATAGGACCAATGCCCATTAACCTTGGCGGAACACCTGCCGACGCACAATTTACTAATCGGCCAATTGGTTTTAATTGTAATTCAACCATCATTCTTTCACTCATTACAATCACAAAAGCAGCGCCATCACTGGTTTGTGAAGAATTTCCTGCTGTTACCGAACCGCCTATTGCAAATGCAGGTTTTAATTTAGCCAACACTTCTGCAGTAGTATCTGCACGAACACCTTCATCGGTATCCACCACATAAGAGCGATTGGCTTTTTTACCTTTTTCGTTGATATAAGTTTCTTCTACAGTAATGGGTAAAATGCCTGATTTAAAATATCCTTCTTGTATTGCTTTGTTTGCTTTTTGGTGCGATAAAACAGCAAAGGCGTCTTGGTCTTCTCTACTTACTTTAAATTCATTTGCTACCGCTTCGGCAGTTAATCCCATGCTCAAATAATAATCGGGATCATCTTTGGCAATAGAATAAGCTGGCACTGTTTTCCATCCTGCAGTAGGCACCAAACTCATGCTTTCTGTTCCGCCTGCAATAATACAATCAGCCATGCCGGATCTAATTTTTGCAGTAGCCAGTGCAATACTTTCTAGCCCACTTGCACAATACCTGTTTATGGTAAAACCTGCAACGTCTATACCCAATGCGCGAGCAGAAATGATTCTACCAAATTGTAAACCTTGTTCTGCTTCTGGAACAGCATTACCTACAATTACATCGTCAACCCGCTTTGGATCTAATTGAGGAATAGTGGCTACTAGTCCTTTAATTACTTCCACCGCTAAATCGTCTGGACGAAAAAATCTAAATCCACCTTTTTTACTTTTGGTAACAGCTGTACGGTAACCTGCAACGATATATGCTTCCTGCATGAGAATCATTTTAATCTACCCAAATGTAGGTAAAATTAAAATAAAAGTTGTTTATGCAACTATTATTTTTTGGTAAGTTTTGGGTTTTAGGGGGTTTGAAACCCCTGCTTTATCTTTGCACTATGCTATACAATACCCTTCGCAATTTGTTGTTTCAGTTTCCGCCCGAAGATGTGCACTATTTTTCAATGAACCTATTAAAAAAAGCCTGTGCTTTTGGGCCTTCTCGTGCCATCATTGAAAATCAGTTTTGTGTTAAGGATACTAGTTTACAGCAAACAGTTTTTGGGTTGAATTTTACCAACCCTGTGGGGCTTGGTGCAGGCTTTGATAAAAATGCGGCTTATTTAAATGAACTGTCTTGTTTGGGATTTGGATTTGTTGAAATAGGAACCGTTACTCCTTTGGCACAAAACGGCAACGATAAACCCAGACTATTTCGTTTGCCTGCAGATAATGCACTGATTAATCGAATGGGCTTTAATAATGAAGGAGTAGTGGCTATTAAACAAAAGCTAGCCAATTGGAATAATCAAAAAAGCAATACCCAATTAATTGTTGGTGGGAATATTGGAAAAAACAAACTAACCCCCAACGAATTTGCCTGGAAAGACTATGAAATTTGCTTTGAAGGTTTGTTTGAAGAAGTAGATTATTTTGTTGTGAATGTAAGCTCACCAAATACACCAGGACTTCGTGAATTACAAGAAAAAGAATCCTTAAAAAAAATATTATCACAACTGCAAAATATTAACCAAGGAAAAGCAATACCAAAACCTTTGTTGTTAAAAATTGCACCCGATTTAACACAAGAACAATTAGACGATATTGTAGCCCTTTCTTTTGAAACCAAACTCGATGGATTGGTAGCAACTAATACCACCATTAGTAGAGAAAATTTGCAAACACCTGCAGATACAATAACAGCCATTGGCGCTGGTGGTTTAAGTGGCAAACCTGTTACCAATCGCGCTACTGAAGTAGTACAATATTTATCCACCAATACCAATGGTCAAATACCCATTATTGCAAGCGGTGGAATTTTTAATGGCTTTGATGCAAAAGAAAAACTAACTGCTGGTGCTAGTTTAATTCAGGTATGGACAGGCTTTGTTTATGAAGGCCCTTCAATTGTAAAAAACATCTGCAAAACACTGGCTAAAACTGGAATCTAAAACTTCCAAATATGCCAAACTTGTCGCGTAAAGAACCATTGATTGGTGCTGGTGCAGCCACTCGCCAAACAAAATCTACTCTAAAGAATTTTAATATATTATCTACACCTGTTCCTAGTTCTATATAGGGCTTGCTATCCAATGATCGATAAGGATAATTTCCTACATAATTTAATTGCTGGTTCTCTGCACTCAAACTTCCTACTATTCCTTTGGCGCTCCAGAATTGACGGAATTTTAATTTACGTGTAATAGGAATATATTTAAATAAGCCCGGACCAAAATTATGTTCCAAATTAAATCCTGCAAATTGATCGGTGAGGTATTCAAATCTTTGCATTAAATTAAATGCATTTTTGTTGTAATAATACATTTCATTTCCAGGTAAAATATCTAACATTTGATACGGTAATGTTCCAATTACTTTTCCTGCAAATAAATTATAATAAACAGTTCCGTATGGCGATATTTTTACCAATTGAGAAACATTAAAATCTAGTTTTTGGTAATTATAATTACTACCCAATATATTGTTCCATCCCTTGGTATATTTAAAGTCTGCAATAGGATACAAACTTCCCAAACTAACACGTAAAAAATTATCTTCAATACTACGTTCTAAATAGGCATAACGCAATCGTAATACTGTTTCAAAAGTATTAAATGGATTATTGCCTTTTTGTGAAAAGAATTCTTTGCCTGGTAGATTTTGCAATGCATTAAATTGTTTGCTTGCTCCAGAAAATCCATAAGCAAAACCATTGGCTGTTTCTCTATAAAATTCAAGTCTTTTTTCTGTGAGCTGTTGAAATTTAAAAGCAATGTTTGGCCGTCTAAAAATTGTACCAAATAAATTATCGGTTCCTAATTGATCGTAAGTAACTTGTCCATTGTCTAAGTCATTTTTATAAACGAATTTTAAATAGGTCCAGTTGTCTCTACTAAATAAATATTTGGCTTCTCCGCCACCTTTAAACTTGCCGTCTTTGGTTCCGTATGCGGCATACCCAGTTAGGTACAAATTATTATTAAAAGAACGATTGGTAGAAAGGTCGAATCGAAACCTGTTACCTTCCCAATTATTTCCGCTAACCCAATAGTACCAAGGGCCTATACGAATATTGCCAATATCTTTGGTGCCTTTTAAAAATGCCTTAGAGGCGTCTCTATAAAAAACATAGGTAGGGTTTTTAGTTAGGGTATCTAATACTTTGTACACCGTATTTTCATTTTTATTGAGGGGCTCGTGTCGGTTTTTTGCCCAAAATGAATCGGTAAAATTATCGGTGTTTTTTAATAGGTCTATTTGTTGTGTTTTTTGTGTGCCACTTAAGTCTTTTATGGCTGCTTGGTCATTTAAAACAATATGCTCATAAGTGGTGGTTTTTCGGCCTTTAATACCGAGTTTACCGTTTCCGATAGGAGCAATATCTGCTACGAATTTGTCTTTGTATAAAAACCAAACAGAATCTTGAATAAGCCTAAATTCCTGAATTAAAGAAAGTCCTTCAATAAAATTAATATTGGCATCAGGAGACGGTCGCATGGTTACTTTTTGAATAGCAAAACTGGTGTCGTTTACCCAACAATCACCTTCAAAAGTACTCTCTCCTTTTCGTTTGGCTGTAAAGCGAAAATGTACCAATCTTTTACCACTTAAATACGCAGTATCGGCTAATTTAAAATGGTAATAATTATCGGCATTGGAATTAAAAGGACTAATAAAATCTTTATTAAAAATAGGAATGAAATTACTGTATACATTAATGTTTTGGTACATCCCTCCTAACTCCTTTATTAAACTTTCATTGTCTAAGCCATTGGTTTTAGTGGCTTTAATGATTTCATGAATTTTTTCTGGATTTTTTTGGTAATAATAATCCGAAAGTGTTTCTGTTAAATAGACCGGCAAATAAGGTTTGCTGCCATCGGCAGAGTCTACATAATCTAGTACAAATCCTAGTGGTTTTAATAAAATATTTTTCTTGAGTTTCTCTGATTTTACATTGTTGAGGTCCATCTCTAACTTATTGTAAATTTCATAAGAATAACTATCCCAACGGGTGCGGTTATTCTTCTCTTTATTGGCCATTATTTTGCGCCAAAACCAAAGTGCCCGATTGTATTTGCTTTTTACAACTGCCTCGCCGGTAGGTGGTAAAACTTCTATTTTTAAAATTAGTTCCGAACTGTCTTTAATACTGCGAATAGGAATTATCAGCGGCTTGTAGCCAACACTTAATACGCGTACTGAATCATTGGCCAATAATGATGCATAGTCTACCGAAAATCTTCCAGCAGAATCTGTGAGAACGCCTTTATTCGATAATCTAAAAACAACTGATGCAAAAGGAATTGGCTCGTCACTTTGTTTGTCTTTAACAATGCCAAAGAGTTTTCTGCCCTGACCCTGTGCAATGATTACACAAAAAAATAATAAGAATAAACTAAGCCCAAATTTGTAACGAACAGCCATATAAACAAAGATAGTTCATAGGATTGGCCAATGTAAAGGCAAACTGTTAATTTCTTAAAAATCAAATCCCAAAGAAAAATACCAGATAGGTTTTCCTACAAAAACACCTTTCATTGGCCATGCTGTATCTAGCTTTACAAAATAGCCCATTAGGGTACTACGCATACCAAAGCCATATCCTCCAGCAAAAGGGCCTAAGCCACCGGCATCAATTCTTACAGTAATATTGCCCGTTGGAATGCCACTAGGATCAAGGGTTTGAATAAATTGTCCAGGGCGCTTGATGCCATTGTATTTGCCATTCCAAGCAGAACCTAAATCAATGAATTGTACCAATTGAAAGTTGCGGATAAAGGCATTATTAATTGGTCTATTTATTAAGGTTGCAAAAACAGGCAACCTCAATTCTGAGTTAATAACAAACGCATTGTTTCCGTTGGCAATATTTTGGTTATACCCACGCATGTTCACTGCCAATGACTGAAAAGCATAAGATTGATCGGCAGCAGGCGGGTTGTTATTAAACTGTGGCCCAATCCATCCATCAACACCACCTAAATAATAAATTAATTTTTGATTTCCCCAAGAGAAATCAGCAGCAGCACGTCCGGCCCAAATAAAGTTTCTGTAAATTTTTACATACTGTCTTGCATCTAAGCCTAGATTAAATGTTTTAGTGCCTGATCCAAAAGAGTTTTTATAAACAGGCAGATTTACGTCTAAATAAATTTTAAAACGTAAGCCATTCCAAATATTTTGAATTGGATTAATGGTGTTATCGTGTACATATTCTAAGCGAGCCAATGCATACCGCGACACTGTATCTCTGTAAGCAAGTGCATTAGGGTCTGGTTGACCAGAATAGTTATCGTATGATTTTAAAATACCCCTATCGGTACGAACACCAAGTGTTGCACGCAAACTTTTTACTTCATTAAATGGATAAGAAACATTTCCTTGAAATAAATTAGTTACTAATTCATTGTTATAACTGGTATTAAAATAATTGCTCACATTACTTCTGTAGTAGGTTAAGCCCCAGTCTAATCGTTTTTTATTATTCATGAAAGAGAAAAACACATCCTTGTCTTTCAAGTTGGTACCAAATCTAAAACCACCAACAAATTTGAGGTCTTCCATTAAATCACTTGCACCAACCCTAAATGTAAAATTAAGGTCGTTGCCATTATTTAATTGAATAGGACCCGATCCGCCTCCATAAGGCTGGTATCTACTGATAAGTATATTATTGGTAAATCCTGCCAATATATAATCACTACTAAACTTCAACCGATAGTCAAATAATTTAGACTTACTAAGTGTTGACACTTTTACTGCATTGTTCAATAGTTTATTTACAGCAACTGATGTATCGGGCTTTTCGTCGGCAAATTCATTTTGAAAAATTGCTGTTGGTTTTGTTTTTACGGTGTCTGCTACAGGTTTTTTACTATAGATAATTGCTTTGCCTTCTGCCGCTCTTTTGGCATCTATTTGCTTTTTCATAAACTCAGTAGGACGCGCATTTACATTGCGTTTTAACAATGCAGCTTCGTCTACTTTTAATTTATATAAAAACTTATAATCGCCCTCTTGACGCACTTCACTTACTTGTCCATTATTACCCGCAATTCTAGTTTCTAGTAAAGAACTTTGATAGTTGGTAATAGGAAATGCATAGGTAGAGTCTTTGTATACTTGAAAATATCCAACACTATCTGGTTCGTTTTTTCTCCAAGCTACTAGTGTTGAATCGTATTCTTTTTTTGATGGATTGTGTAATAATTCATCGCCAATATATACCAACGTATCTACCCCATTTCTTTGGGTAGCAAAGAAACCAGCCCAACGATTAATGATACCATTTTCGTCTGATGCAAACGTAAAGTGTGTGGGATTGTATTGCATGGGATAGCGTGCATTTCCAAACTGTTGGTTGGTTAATTTGGCTATCTGTTTTTCTTTACTCGTATTTAATACATCCACCATGAATATATTAAAGCGATAACGACTTGGTAAAACGGTGTCTTTATTTGGAGCAGAACCACTAGGTCTGTTTGATGAAAATACAATACCTACTCGGTTAGGAAATGCAACAAAACTAGGATCCAAATCATCGTACACATCGTCGGTAATTTGGGTCATTTTTTGCTCTTCAATTTTATAAGTAAAAATATCGGAGTGGCCATTTTTAACTGCACTTAATACTAGTGAATTAGCATCTAGCATAAACGACGCATCTAATATTTGGTCTACCCCTTCAATCGTTTGCTTGAAGCGTTTATAGTGTGCCACTGCATCATATACAAACATTTTAATTTTTCCATCCTCCCAATAAACCACTAGTAATCTACTTCCCTTTGCGTCCCAAGACATGATAGGATAGTTTGGATTGATGTCGCCTTGATTGGTGCGTACACCTAGTTTAAGTAAGGTTTTGGCATCATAGAAATTCTCAAAATACTTTACACTATAAATACCTTTTTTAAATTCAACAACTGCGTAGTTATTACTCTTTGGTGTAGGACTGGCTTGAAAACGGAAATAATCATTCTTACTTACATCTTCTGTGATGTTTAATTGTCCTTTAGGTGCATTTCTTCTTTGGCGGATATCCTTAGCATAATGTTCTTGCTCGAACTGCATGAAATCATTCAAAACATCTTTGAACTTAATTTTACAAACACGCAGCGCTGCACTATTTAAGTTTTTATAGACCCTTGCTAAGTATAATAAGTAAGTAATATTTTCTACGCGATATTTTTCGCCAAAATAATACCAAAATGCATGACCTGCTAACAATGGTTTCTCAAATGCAAATTGATAAAAGGAATTGTAATTGCCACTCAAAATAGCACTCTTAAGCGCATCATCTTTTTCGGTACTCCATGGTTGTGCTACATAGGCTACATATCCATCAAGCAACCATTTTGGTAAATCAAGTAATGCTTGGTTGCTAGCAAACTCTCCTATATCATCTCCAAACAATAAGTTATCGGTTAATACTTTGGCAATTCCTTCTCTTACATTTTGTTTGAGGTGCTCGTGATTGCCATCGAAATAAAGTACAATTTTATTATTCACTAATTTGGTGGAGCCTCCAGCATTTTGCCAGTCTGAACCTAATCCAATATTGCTGCTTTTATAATCATTGTAATTATTATAGACCACTATATTGGCGCGTCTTTGCAAAGAATATTCTGTAAAATTTTCAATAGATGGCAATTCGTCTTCTGCAACTTGGGCAACAAATTTGCCTAGTTCAACGCCTGATTGTGTGGTATAAGTATTGAAATTGGGAGACTGGTGAAACTTCCAGATAAATTTCTTGTGTTGTACCCTGTTTTTTCCAAACACCACCGCATTAACTTGTGCCGTAGAAACGATGGGGAAAAGAAATCCTATTAAAAAAAGCCATTTATTAAATCTATTCAGTTGCATATCCGAACTTTAGTATTTTAAAATTAGTCATTTACCATTAAAAGCAACCCAAAATTCCATTTATGTTTCATGTTAAAGTTTTTAAATTCAGCCCTATACAAGAAAACACGTATTTGCTATACAATGATAGCCACAAAGCTATTATAATTGACCCCGGATGTTACGCAGCTGAAGAACAAGAAACGTTAAAAAAGTTTTTAACTGATAACCAACTAGAACCAGTGCAATTGCTGAATACCCACTGCCATTTAGACCATGTTTTTGGCAACGACTGGGTACACAAAACCTATGGATTAGAACTATATATCCATCCAAATGAAGAAAAAATGCTAGAATTCGCTCCAAAATCGGGCGAAAATTGGGGGATGCCATTTATTAATTACTCCGGGCCCTTGCATTTTCTAAACCAAGAAAATACTATTTCATTAGGCCAAGACCAACTAACTATTCGATTTACCCCTGGACATTCTCCAGGAAGTATTAGTTTTTATTGCGCAGAACAAGGTTTTATTATAAGCGGAGATGTACTTTTTTATGAAAGTATTGGCCGTACCGATTTGCCAATGGCTTCGCATGAGCAATTATTAAACAGTATTAAAGAACAAATATTAACCTTGCCCGATGAAGTGATTGTTTACTCGGGGCATGGCAGACCAACCACTATTGGTCATGAAAGAAAAAACAATCCCTTTCTTTCATAAATGGCTTATACAAATTATCCCTAAAATTGGAGTAACTTGTAACCTATAAACGAACAACCTTAAAACAACTTTATATGTCTACTTATTCACAACTATCCATAGGTCGCTATTACTTGATTACAGAAAACGAAGGCGAAGAATTAGTATTGGTACAACCAATGATGGAAACAACAGGTGCTGTGTTTTTAATTTTGCACGATGCCGAAGAAGAAGTTACTTATTGGCGGAAAAAAGAAGATACCATCTTTGAAATTTTAGAAGAACTCTCAGACGAAGAAGCGTTGAACTACGAACTTTTGTTCGACGAAGACGAAGCCGACGAAGACTGGGAAGAAGACGATTTATAAACTATTGTTGATTGATTTTTTTCTGATAGGCCATAATAAAAATGGCCCCTAGATTTTTATGGGGTGGCACGTAATCGTTAAAACTCTCTTTTAATCCAGCTTTAAATTGATTGTCCATTTTTGTCCATAAACTTGGCCAGTTAAGGTTTTGGCCTAGTCGAAGCGTTTCACTAATTTCATTAATTAAGCCTTTGTTAATTATTCCTGTGCCCACTTGTTTGGTAGAAATAATATGCGCGCCAGGACAAATTGCTAATACTTGATTTAAGTTTTGATATCCCCCACAACCCCCTAAAATTACCAGTTTAGCCGACGATGCTAGTTTTTCAATTGTGGAACTCAAATGATAACTATGCCCTCTATGAATCACTACTGAAGGTGTTAACTGTTGCGATTTTAAATAATCAATTAATACATCTTGTGCTTGTTCGTCTAAATCTTGCTCTTGGTTTAATGGACGATTGGCATAGATACTAATGGGCACCCCTTTTTTTGAGGCAATTTCTATCCAATCTTTATGCTGGATAATTTTCCATTTGGCAGGCGTAAATGAAGTAACAAAAGCATTAAAAATTGTCATGCCATCTTTATCGCCATAAAAAAATTGCTGTATGATTATTTTTCCTTGGGCATTTTGCAATAATTTATTTGGCATAAAATAAACTGGTGCAATACCAAGTTCTGCAGCAATGTCAATATGATTAGTTGAATCCATTGAAGCAAAGATGGTTTCCAATAATTGATAAATAACTTTGGAACGGATTTGTTTTTTTTGTTGTGCTGCTAATAAATTTACATGCACCTGATCTAGAATTAATTTTCTAAACTTTGGTTGATAAATGCTAGTAAATGCATCAGCCACATCTACAGCTTCTTCTAAACTTTTTGTTTTTTCTAACCCATCAACAAACTGTTTCATTCTAGTGAAAGCAATACTAGAATCCATTTTTTGTAGAAAGTCATCGAGTGTATTGTAGGCAGCAGAAATTTTAATAAATTTTTTTACGTAATCATTATGCACCGACTCTAATAAATCATTGGCATCTGGCTTTTTCATCCGCTGAAAAATACGGGGATAAATACCACTTACAAAACTAGAAGTGTACATCTCTGCTTCGCCCATAACTGCCAAATAATATAAGTCTTGGGCACTTAGTTTTTCTAAAGACAAAAACCTAATTTTTGGATTTTTTTCTTCGTGCAAAGCATTGATTTCATTGATATATAGCTCAACTGCCTTGTCTTTTAATTTATCAGTTAATACCTTTACAAGAATGGGGGTATCTGCATGCTGCATTCTTGCTATATAATCAATACGCGTTCGCACCAATAGCTGGTAATAATTTTCAGCATTTTCGGTTGTTAATAGTGGCGTAATTTCGTTAACTGTTATTGTATTATGGTATAAATTATCTAAAAAAGGCATGTACATTCTACCTGTTTTGGTAATTGAAAATTGGCCAATTAACTTAACAAGTCGATGATTAACTGATTGTATTTTTTTTCCTAAAGCATTGGGTGCAGCAGCATAATTATATAATTTTTCTGGATCTAAAAAAGCCGCTTGTACAAGTAAGGTGTCGGCAAAAATATTAGATGGATTATTACTTAAAGTTGCGAGAATTTTTTCTGGATATAATTGACAATATTTCCAGACCAATAAATCTTTTGCCATGGCAATGCCTTTATTAGTTACTAATCCATAATTGTCAATTAAAATGGATCCAACTGCTAAACTATTTTGTTCAAAAATGGTATATACCGATTGGTTTGCAATAGCTAAACCCATTGCCTTGTCAAATGCTTTTACCAGTGGCGTTAGTTCAGATAATTGAATTAGGTGCACATTAAAGGCATAAATAAAACTGGTTAGTATTTCATTGGTACTGCGTAGCCATTTAAATTTATCATTGTTGTTTAAATTATTATTCAATTCAATATTTATTCTAATAGCAGTAATATGATGATTGAATGAATCTAGTTGCCAATTAGGTTTGTTGACAGTATCGCGCGTTGTAGCAAAGAGTGCTTGTATTTTTTTTTGCGATCCTATAATGTCTTCGTGGTGCCAAACCCTTATAGCAGGAATAGTCGGCATATTGGCTGGTGTTTGGGCCATGATGCGCCCAAAAAAAACACAGGTTATTATTAGAAGAAAAGCTTGTTTCATAGTACTATCAGCCAAAAATACTACCATTTCACCTCAAAATGCAGCATAACCCAATTAAACAGTTAACAATAACATAATAAGGAGAAATACCCAAATTGCCAATCATTAAAATTAAGTTTGTGTAAACTTACTGTTAACATGGAAGCCAAAGTGAAGAGAATTTTAATAGCAGATGACGAACCGGATATCTTAGAAATTGTGGGGTATAACCTTACCAAGGAGGGCTATGAAGTTTTTACAGCAAAAGATGGCAATGAGGCAATAGAACAAGCTAAAAAACTAAACCCAGACCTGATTATTTTAGACATTATGATGCCTAAAAAAACAGGTACAGAAGTTTGTGCCATTTTACGAACACAGCCTACGTTCGAAAAAACAATGATTATTTTTTTAACTGCTTTGAGCGACGAAGCCTCTCAAATAAAAGGCTTGGAAATTGGTGCAGATGATTATGTCAATAAGCCCATCAGTCCAAAAGTGCTTATTAGCCGCGTGAATGCATTATTTAGAAGGGCCAATAACCATTCAAGTGATAGTAAAACAATTGTAATTGACAATATCAGTATCGATCCAGTTAAGTTCATGGTAACCATTGATGGAAAGGATGTAGTATTGGCTAAAAAAGAATTTGAATTATTACACCTATTAGCATCTAGACCAGGTAGGGTATTTCTACGTAACGAAATTTTATCGCAGGTTTGGGGTAATGAAGTCATTGTAGGCGATCGAACCATTGATGTACATATCCGTAAGATTCGTCAAAAAATGGGTATTGAATGTATCACCACTGTTAAAGGGGTTGGATATAAATTTGACCAATAAATTTCAAAGCGGCTTTTCCATTTCAATGATTTATCTTGCTAATAAATGGATATAAGACCGATTGAAATAAACCCATGTTAAATCCAAAGAATTTTTCTCCCAAACAACTCTCTGCCTTTACTGCATTGGCTTTGGCATTACCAAATGCAATTATATTTGGCTTGCTTAGAGCCGACTGGATAGTAGCTATTTGGGTATTGGTTGTGAGTTTTGGACTAAGCTATTTTTTAATACAATTTGTACTCGAATGGTTTATCTATCGAAAAATTAAACTGATTTATAAGTTTATCTATCAAACAAAGGCCAATAAAAGAGAAGAGACCTATTACAAATACATTTTACCCCAAAAAAGTATTGATGAAGTAAGAGAAGACGTAGAAAAATGGGCCGAACAACGCAAGGCGGAAATAGAATTATTAAAAGACAATGAGGCCTATAGAAAAGAGTTTTTACAGAACTTATCGCACGAATTTAAAACCCCCATTTTTGCCATACAAGGATATGTAGACACTTTATTGGGCGGGGCTATTGATAACCCAGAAGTCAGTAGACGTTTTTTAGAAAATGCGGCTAAAAATGTAGACCGCATGGTTAACTTAGCCGAAGATTTAGATGAAATAACCAGACTTGAAAGTGGCGAACAACCCTTATATAAAGAACAGTTTATAATTCAAGATTTAATAAAAGAGGTATATGAAACCTTGTCTATTAAAACATCTGTAAAAAATATTAAAGCCACTATTAAAAGTGGATGCGAAGCGCCTATTAGTGTTTATGCAGATAAAGAAAAAATTAGACAGGTAATTAATAATTTACTTGAAAATGCCACCAAATATGGCAAAAAAGACGGCAGTATTGTAGCGAGTATCTATAAAACAGACGGGAAACATGTGTTAGTAGAATTTAGCGACGATGGCATTGGTATTGGAGAAGAACATTTGCCTAGAATATTTGAACGTTTTTACCGAACCGACAGGGGCAGAAGCAGGGATGTGGGAGGCACTGGCTTGGGCTTGGCTATTTGTAAGCATATTATTGAAGCGCATAGTCAAACCATGCATGTTAGAAGTAAATTAGACGTAGGAACCACCATTGGTTTCACTTTAGAGAAGAAAAAAGACTAATATATAACAATTCTTTTTACTGCTTTTCTTGAGTCCTATATTACCTTATTGTTAACTTATTGTTATCTGCCTACACTAGATAGCATCAGCCTATTTTTGCAGCAAATTCTTAAATCATGGGTATCAACTCTTTCGGTAAATTTTTCATGCCAAAAAACAAAGTATTCTACGAGCTATTTGAAGATGTAGCCGAAAAAGTCCACGAAATGGGTATTAAACTCAAAGAAATGGTAAGTGAGGCTGATGCAGACAAACGTGTATCATATCTTGCCCAAATTGAAGACCTAGAGCACAAAAACGACGATAATACACACCGTATTTTTACTGAATTAGGACGAAATTTTATTACGCCTTTCGACAGAGAAGATATTCACTATTTGGCTTCTGCTCTAGATGATATTGCCGACTATATTTACGCTTGTTCTAAAAAAATTAATTTCTATAATGTAAACCCGAACGATACAGGTATCCAGAAAATGGCCGACCTTATTTTACAAGGTACTATTGAAATTAAAAAAGCAGTATTTGGTTTGCGCGATATGAAAAACTTACGAGCAATGACCGAAGCGATGGTTAAAGTAAATAGTATTGAAAATCAAGCAGACGATGTGTTTGATATGAGCATTGAAATTTTGTTTCAAACAGAGAATGATTTTAAAGAAGTGATTAAGAAAAGAGAAATTTATCAAGTAATGGAAATTGCTACAGATAAATGTGAAGACGCTGCCAATGTAATTGAATCAATCATTATTAAATACGCATAAACAGTAGACCACTGTTGCATTACTGGCTAGTTTATATTGCTAACCAAAATGACAAGCTAAAAAAAACTGCTTATGTTTACCTTACTCATAGTTATTATAGTACTTGCATTTGTTTTTGATTTCATCAATGGATTCCATGATGCCGCAAACTCAATAGCCACAATAGTTTCCACGAAAGTACTAACTCCTTTTCAGGCAGTTTTATGGGCAGCTATGTTTAATTTCGCAGCTTTTTTTATTTCAAAATATATTTTCAAAGAATTTGGAATTGGTAATACCGTTGCAAAATGGGTTAACCCAGAATTTATTACATTACAAGTATTGTTAGCAGGAATTGTTGCTGCTATTATTTGGAATTTAATTACTTGGTGGTTTGGTATTCCGTCTAGTTCTTCTCATACTTTAATGGGTGGATTTATTGGAGCGGCAATTGCCAATGCAAAAGGATTTAGTCATTTAGACCACCACGTTATTAACTACGTAAAAGTTATTCCTACTTTCTTATTTATTTTCTTAGCGCCTTTAATAGGAATGATCATTGCATTTTTTATCACGATACTAATTGTGCATATATGTAAGCGATCGAACCCCTATAAAGCAGAGAATTGGTTTAAACGTTTACAATTAGTTTCTTCAGCAGCTTTTAGTATTGGACATGGTGGTAATGATGCCCAAAAAGTAATGGGAATTATTGGTGCTGCTATGATTTACTACCAAGGAACCCTGGGTGTTCATATGAACTTTAACCAATTTGTAGACCAATACGGTTGGGTACCATTTACAAGTTTTTTATGCATTGGACTTGGTACCATGAGTGGTGGATGGAAAATTGTAAAAACAATGGGTACTAAAATTACCAAAGTAACCCCATTAGAAGGTGTTGCCGCAGAAACTGCAGGTGCTATTACTTTATTCTTAACCGAGCATTTTAAAATTCCAGTTTCAACTACACATACAATAACTGGTTCAATTATAGGCGTAGGTGCTACCAAAAGACTGAGTGCAGTACGTTGGGGTGTAACCATTAACCTATTGTGGGCTTGGATTTTAACCATCCCTATTTCGGCTATTTTAGCTGCTACCATCTTTTATATTCTGAAATTATTCATTTAATATTTGGTTGATTAGCCGCTTGTTGAATTACTTGAATTAATATTGTAGGATATTTATACCCTATGCAAAAAATATTAGTTACAGGAGGTTGCGGATATATTGGATCTCATACAATAGTTGATTTATTAAACCATGGTTACGAGGTAATATCTATTGACGATAATTCTCGTTCGTCTAGTTTTTCCATTGCAGGTATTGAGCAAATCACAGGAAAGAAAGTAAAAAATTATTTAGTAGACTTAAAGAATTTCGACGAAACACAAGCCGTGTTTCAAGAGAATACAGATATTGCTGGTATTATTCATTTTGCTGCCTATAAAGCAGTAGGAGAATCAGTTACCGCACCCGTTTTGTACTACGAAAACAATTTGTTTTCGTTGATTAATTTGCTAAAATGCGTTGAAGAATTTAGCATTCCGAACTTTGTATTTTCTTCTTCTTGTACGGTATATGGTAGCCCCGATGCCATTCCTGTTACAGAATTATCACCCATAAAAAAAGCTGAATCTCCATACGGAGCCACCAAACAAATGGGCGAAGAAATGTTACAAGATTTTACAAAAAATGGCGGCTGCAATACTATTTTATTGCGCTATTTTAATCCGGTAGGAGCCCACCCTAGCGCAGCTATTGGCGAATTGCCAATTGGTAGACCACAAAATTTAGTGCCCGCTATTACACAAACAGCCATAGGCAAATTACCAAAATTGAAAGTATTTGGTAACGATTATGATACCCGTGATGGAAGCTGTATTCGTGATTATATTCATGTATGCGATATTGCACATGCACATACTTTAGCGATTCAATATTTAGCGCAAGAAAAAAATAAAACTGCCTGTGATATTTTCAATTTAGGAACCGGTATTGGCGTAACTGTTTTAGAAGCCATTCAAAGTTTTCAAGAAGTGAGTGGGGTTGCTTTAAATTACGAAATTGCTGCACGACGTCCGGGGGATGTAGTAGCCATATTTGCCAACAATGATGCCGCTATTACCCAATTAGGTTGGACAATTGAATACAATCTCACCGACATGATGAAAACAGCCTGGGCTTGGGAACTTAAATTAAAAGCACAAGCAGACAGCGCCAAAAACAACTAATCGTTCAACTTATTGGTGCAACATTTTTTCTGCATTCTCTGCCATTTGTAAAGCTTCAATGAAGTCTTCAATTTCACCGCCAATTACAGCATCTAAATTGTAAGAAGTTAAACCAATGCGATGGTCTGTAACCCTTCCCTGTGGCCAGTTATAGGTTCGTATTTTAGCACTTCTATCGCCCGTACTAACCAAAGTTTTTCGTTGACGAGAAATTTCGTCTTCGTGTTTGCGTACTTCTTCTTCGTATAATTTAGTACGCAACATTGTCATGGCTTTTTCGCGGTTACCCAACTGAGACCTTTCAGTTTGACAAACCACTACCACCCCTGTTGGAATATGTGTAAGGAATACTTTTGTTTCTACTTTGTTTACGTTTTGACCACCAGCACCACCACTTCGGGCAGTTTCCATTTTTACATCACTTTCTTTCAATTCAAAATCTACTTCTTCGGCTTCTGGCATTACCGCAACAGTTGCTGCTGAAGTATGCACCCTGCCTTGAGTTTCAGTGTTAGGAACGCGTTGTACACGATGCACCCCACTTTCGAATTTTAAAGTGCCGTACACATCTTCGCCAGTTACTTCTACTATCACTTCTTTATATCCGCCTACAGTTCCTTCGCTTTCACTTACCACACTTGTTTTCCAGCCTTTTTTAGAACAATAGCGTAGGTACATTCCTAATAAATCACCAGCAAATAAACTAGCTTCATCACCACCGGTTCCAGCACGAATTTCAATGATGGCATTTTTATCGTCTTGAGGATCTTTTGGAATTAAAAGTTTGGTTAATTCTTTTTCAAGTTGGTCTTTTTTAGATTCAATTTCGGGTAATTCCATTTTGGCCAATTCGCGCATCTCTTCGTCATTGCCATTCAAGCTTTCTTTGGCAAAATCATAATCAGCTAAAACCCTTTTATATGTTTCGTATGGTTCAACAATTTTTTCTAGAGAACGGTATTCTTTACTATACGCACCGTATTCTTTTTGGTTATTAATAATCTCAGGGTTGGTGAGGGCAATCCCCACCTGATGAAACCTGGCTTTAATGGCATCGAGCTTGTCTAACATATCCTGTTTAAATTTTCAGTCTGCAAAAGTACGGCTTTACAATAGACCAAGGATCCGGAAAATTTAGCCATTGGCTCAAAAATTCATCCTAAATTGAAGCTTCTTTATATTAATGTGCAATATCCAAACAAACAATGAAACAGCTAATTGCAATTTTTCTACTCATTTCAAGCGCTGCAAAAGCACAGCAAGCCGATTTAATTATTAAAAACGGCAAAATTTTAGATGGTACTGGCAATTCTTGGTTTTACGCTGATATTGCCGTAAAAGATGGAAAAATAATTAAAATCGGTGCTTTAAATACATGGAAAGCAACCAATACCCTAAACGCAACTGGCTTGATAGTATCGCCAGGATTTATAGACGTTCACACCCATATTGAAGGAGATGAGCGGAAAAATCCAGCTGCCACAAATTTTATTTACGACGGAGTAACTAGTGTTGTTACCGGTAATTGTGGCCTTTCTGAAACCAATTTAGGCAAGTACTTTTCAATGATTGATAGTTTACATCTTTCAATAAATATCGCTTCATTAATTGGCCACAACGATGTTAGAAAAGCAGTGATGGGTTCTGCCAATAGAGATCCATCAGAAGCAGAATTGCAACAAATGGAAGCGATTGTTGAGAAAGCCATGAATGATGGTGCAGTAGGATTGTCTACCGGCCTAATTTATATTCCAGGAACCTATTCTAAAACAACTGAAATTGTACGACTCGCAAAAATTGCAGCTGCACACCACGGCGTTTATGCCAGCCATATGCGCGACGAAGCAGATAGTGTAACCCAAGCCA